>QMCD01000512.1_pt1 | contig 26992 bp, 24 predicted proteins | sample 1821841 | NCBI WGS metagenome assembly QMCD01 (sample SAMN01991225, study PRJNA193472) | Termite gut metagenome, whole genome shotgun sequencing project. | isolation source: worker | host: Macrotermes natalensis | reverse complement strand
AGATGATGCAAATGCTGATTATCAGATGTTTGAGGAGAAAAAACCAACAAAAATATGCCGAAAATAAATGAAAAATATTTTGGCGGGTCAAAGTTGGGTTAACTATCACGGCAAGGTGGATATAGGCTATCTCACCCAAATGACCGACAAGACGGAAACAGAACTGATAGAAGCTTTGAGCGGTGAGATTTTTTATAATCCGATAACTAAATGTTGGGAACATAAAAGCAAATTCCTTGCCGGAAATGTAGTCCGCAAATGCAAGGATATCAGCACTTCACTTGCAGAACTGACCGGTAAGGCTAAAGAATGGGCAGAAATGGCAGTAAGGGCTTTGGAGAATATCATTCCTGAAATTATCCCTTATGAAGAGCTGGATTTTAATTTCGGTGAAAGATGGATGCCCGTCAATGTATTTTCAAACTTTGCTACGGAATTGTTCCAGACCGAAACCGAAATCATGTATTTTGATGTAAACGACACTTATATTGTTTCCCTGCGCAGCTATTCACCGATAGCCTACAATATGTATTCAGTTCGTAATTACAACGGCGAAGACTTGATGGTTCATGCCTTGCAGGACACGGTACCTGAAATCACCAAAGAAATAGTACGGAACGGTGAACGTGTAAGAGTGCCTGATGATGAAGCTATACAAGTGGCATCCACCAAGATACAGGATATCAGGAGCAAATTTAATGCATGGCTTGACAGTCAACCCATTGCAGTGCGTGATGAATTGGTAAGCCTGTACAACGAGCGTTTCAACTGTTATGTCAGACCTCATTATGACGGTTCGGCGCAAACTTTTCCCAATTTATCTTTTGAACAGTTCCCATACAATGACCTGTACCCCTCACAGAAAGATGCTATTTGGATGATTAAGCAGAATGGCGGCGGCGTATGCTGGCACGAAGTCGGTGCAGGTAAAACGATGGTCATGTGTGTGGCTGCTTATGAGATGAAGCGTTTAGGATTAGTACAGAAACCGCTTATTATCGGTCTGAAAGCCAATGTTCACGAAATTGCGGACTGCTTCAAAAAGGCATACCCTACAGCCAAACTGCTGTATCCCGGCAAAGAGGACTTTACACCGGCAAACAGGCAGGAATTGTTTTCCAAGATAAAGAATAATAATTGGGACTGCATCATTCTGACACACGACCAATTTTCCAAAATACCGCAGTCGGATGAAACGATGCTGGATATATTCAATCAGGAGTTACAGGATATTGAACTTTCCTTGCAGGCTTTGGAAGATTCAGGCATGAAATGGCGTAGCAGGAAGATGCTTAAAGGGCTTGAAATCAGACAACAGAACTTGAATGCCAACTTATCAATGTTGCGGTCAAGGATTGACAACAAGAAAGATGAAACCATAGATTTCCATTCAATGGGTATCGACCATATTTTTGTAGATGAATATCACATTTTTAAAAATCTCATGTTCCAGACACGGCATACGAGAGTGGCAGGCATCGGAAACGTCAAAGGTTCACAAAGGGCTATGAATCTACTGGTTGCCATACGGGATATCCAAAACCACACAGGTAAGGACTTAGGAGCTACATTTCTTTCCGGCACAGTAGTAGTGAACGCCTTAACCGAACTTTATATTCTTTTCAAGTATTTGCGACCGCAGGAACTTCAACGGCAAAAAATCAGTTGCTTTGATGCTTGGGCAGCTATATTCACTCAAAAGACAACCGATTATGAATTGAGCGTTACAGGTTCTATCAAGCGCAAAGAACGTTTCCGCACTTATATCAAAGTACCGGAACTGGCAGCATTCCTGCGTGAAATCACCGATTACCGCACGGCAGAAATGATAAATCTTGATGTTCCCGAAAAAAACGTGAGATTTTTATCCAATACCCCCACCATAGAACAGGAAGAGATGATTGGACGTTTGCTTTCATTCGCTAATAGTGGAGATTGGGCAGATTTGGGATTGGATTACCGGGCACCGGAAAATTTAGACCAGGCTAAAATGCTGATTGCTACGGATGTCGCAAGAAAAATGGCTCTCGATATGCGCTTATTAGGTGATAAATTCAGTGACGACCCTGCAAACAAAGCTACACGATGCGCTACAACCATCTATGACTATTATATTCGTTCAATGGAGAATAAGGGTACACAGTTTGTTTTCAGCGATTTAAGTACCTATAAGCCTAACCAATGGAATATCTATTCAGATATTAAAGACAAACTTATTGGATTGGGAATACCTGCCGGTGAGATACAGTTTATTCAGACGGCAAAAACTGAAAAAGCAAGAAAGCGGATGATTGAGGACATGAACAACGGAAATATACGGGTTCTCTTCGGTTCTACTTCCATGTTGGGAACGGGCGTAAATGCACAGAAAAGGGCTGTTGCGGTTCATCATATTGAGATACCTTGGCGACCCGCAGATTTGGAGCAACGCAATGGAAGGGCTATCCGTAAAGGCAATACCGTAAAGCTGTGGGGGAAGAACATTGTCGATGTTATCATATATGGCACGGAAAAAACACTTGATGCTTACAAGTTCAATCTTTTAAAGAACAAGCAGATGTTTATCAATCAGATAAACAACGGCACGGTGGCTGTCCGCAGGATTGACGAGGATAGCATGGATGAAAACAACGGAATGAACTTTGCAGAGTTTGTAGCCGTCCTTTCCGGAAATACGGATTTGTTGAACAAAGCAAAGCTGGATAATAAAATTATGCAGTTGGAAAAAGAACAGGCAACTTTCAACAAAGAGCGTTACAGGGCTGAACGAAAAATAGCTCAAAACGTGCAGGATATTGAAACATTTGAAGAAAAGAAGCGAAGAATGTCAGAAGATTGGCAGTATATCACTGAATACAATAAAATCCGTGAGATTTCCATCGTCGGTATGCAACAAGCTACACCCAAAGAAGTAGGTCAGGAATTACATATTATCGCAAAACGTTATAGAGGCGAAGATTGGAAAACCATCGGGCATTACATGAACCTGAATTTATCTGTCCGCAGTGAATACTCTTTATCCGGCTCTTTTGACAGGAATACTTTCTATGTCGAGGGTACAAACGGATTAAAATATCAATGTGGTTTATCGGGAGCTTTACCGCTTAGTTTTACCGAATCCGCTGACTATCCAAAGGCTACTCTTGAAAAGATACCGGCATTGATAGAACGCCAACAACAGCAGATTGACAAGTTGACAAACGAGTTGCCGATACTGAAACAGATTGTAACAAGGCAATGGAACAAGACAGATGAGCTGGTTGCCCTGAAACAAGAATGTTCAGAGTTGCAAAAGAAAATAGATGAATCTCTGAAACAAGCTGAACAACAGCCAGTACCGGCTGTTGATGATGCAGCTTAATCAGATACGGATATATTTAACCTATCCCTTGTTCTGTCGTGAGACAGGGCGAGGGATTCCCTGCTTTCCGGGGTAAGCAAATGCCAAGTTCTTCCTGTTATACCTCTTTCCTATCTTCCTTTTATATCAAGGCTTTCCCAACCCAAAGAATAGGAATGTCTGTTTCTGAATACTACTTCCCCCCTGGTCAGTCATATCCAAGAAAGGGCAAACAGCGACATATTCCTGACATCAAAGTACTGGAGCTTCGATGAATCGAAACAACCTAATCCATTGATGACAGAACAAGTCGCTTTCTCTTTTGCCCCGGCAGACTTTATTCCTTACCCGCCCAAAGCCTTTTTCACTCCATTGTAGGTACTTCTTCCTTTTATACCACTTCAGTACATATCAGACGACTCTATCTACCCGATGGACTTTACCAGATGCGAAGGTCTGTCATCCAACTTTAGTGCCCGGTTTGAAATCTATTTCTTTCGGATTCTTCCTCCGCCGGAGTGTAATCTTCAAGAAAAACCATCACTAAAAGTTTGGCGAATGACAGTTTGACTGCACTGTTAAATTCCCAATCGGCTTCGATAAGAAGAATCCGAGGGCAGGGAAAACGAATGTTTCACTTAAAATGAATTGAATATGAAGAAGTACCAGAACATCGAACAGACAAAAGAGTACCAACTGGCTAAGACGGTTGAAGATGCATTGAACGATTATAGTTTCAATGCCAAGAATTTTGCGGCAGCAATCCCAATGATGCACCCAACACTACAACAATCCCTTTATCGGCTAATCCTCGAATGCCTGAAGGTCATGGCAAGTGACAATCGCCACTATGATGACCGTAATCGTGCATCTCATGAAGACGCAAAAGCAATACTGGAATGCCTTCAGGAGAAAGGTCAACCCATACCATTTATTTAATTCTAAATACTTTCAATTATGGATAAGGAATATGTTTTACAGGTGGCGGAGACCGCTAAAAATCAGTTATTGGCTACAACTCCAATGAATGTTGTCCTCTCTTGGGGAGTGGAAAAGTTTATCGCTACAGTGTTCAAACAAATGCCGGCACTCAAATTCAAGGTAAATGGGCGCTTGTTCAAAGGGTTTGTGTTGGTAGCTCTTAATAGCAGTGACTATTACGAGGTTTATTTGATGGACTATCAAGAAACCAAATGCATTACCGATAGAGCTTCTTATGATGAGATAAGTGAAATCATTGATAGAGCCATAGAAAAAGGCACTGATAAAGCTGAATACGAACAGTTCTGCCGGCAACAATGGATGGAGCTATTGGCAGAATAGCCTGCCGTTACTCATCCTTTAGTCCATATTCCAGACTCTTGTATTCAGAATATGGGCTAAAGGAATGTGTTTCAATATCAGATAAAAAGATAATTTATGATATGCAACCTATTGTATATCAATAAATACTACTTATAGTAATAACTAAATAAAGTAAAATAGTAACAATATTAAATACTAATATTAGTATATACTATTAATAGTACTATCTTTGTAGTTGAATATTAAAAACGAAATGAAATATGTCTAATATTATAGCTATATTAAACCACAAAGGAGGTGTCGGAAAGACTACCACAACCATCAATCTCGCAGCCGCCCTGCAACAGAAAGGTAAGAAAATCCTTGTTATTGACCTTGATGGACAGGCAAACCTTACCGAGTCCTTTGGTTGCTCTATTGAGGAGCCTAATACGGTATATGGAGCAATGAAAGGAGAATATTCTCTTCCTCTTATAAAAACAGGAAATGGTATCACTTTGGTACCATCCTGCCTTGACTTATCGGCGGCAGAATCAGAACTAATCAATGAACCGGGGCGTGAAATGATTTTAAAGCAACTGATAAGCAAACTGCCCAAAGAGAATAAGTTTGACTATATCCTGATTGACTGCCCACCCTCTTTGGGATTACTTACCTTAAACGCATTGACGGCAGCCGATTTCTTAATCATACCGGTTCAGGCTCAATTTTTGGCAATGCGAGGTATGGCTAAGATTATGAATGTCATCAGCATCGTTCAAGAACGTCTCAATCCCAATTTGAAAATTGGTGGTATTGTCATTACCCAATATGACAAACGCAAGACTCTGAACAAGAGCGTTACGGAGATTATTCAGGATTCTTTCTGCGAAAAGGTCTTCAAAACAATCATCCGTGACAATGTGGCTTTGGCAGAAGCCCCGATTAATGGGAAGAATATCTATGAGTATAATAAGAATAGTAACGGAGCCAAAGATTACCTGGATTTAGCCGAAGAAGTTCTAAAACTAAAGTAAAGCGATATGGGCAAAAGCAATCAGCTAAAAGACAGCATGAAAGGTGGCTTAAACGGTCTCCTTTCATCAACCGCACCCTCTTCTACAGAGGATAAACCTGCAAAAGTTGCGACTGAGAAAGAGACAGTGGTACACTGTAACTTTCTTATCAACAAGAGTATCCATACAAGAATGAAGTATCTGGCGATTGATAAGAATATGTCCTTGAAAGACATAGTCAATGAAGCCATGAAGGAGTACCTGGATAAGTACGAAAAAGAATAATCCATAAGGAAGGCAATAAAAGAAGATGATAAAACTCCGCTGCGTAGTAGAACGTATCACCTATCAGAATCCCGATAACGGATATTCGGTCATGAAGGTTCTTGTAAAAGGCTATAATGACCCTGTGACTCTGGTGGGCAACCTGCTGGAAGTTCCGGTGGGAAGTGTCCTGCTATGCGACGGCAACTGGAAAGTCGATAAGAAATACGGAAGTCAGTTTATCGCGGAATCATGGGAAGAGGTCATGCCCGCCACCATTTACGGTATTGAGAAATATTTGGGTAGTGGATTGGTGAAAGGTATCGGTTCCAAGCTCGCCAAGTTGATTGTGGAGAAGTTCGGGCTGGAGACTATTGACGTGATAGAAAATAACATCGAACGGCTGTATGAAGTGTCCGGTATCGGTAAGAAGCGTGTGGAGAAAATCGGTGAGAGCTGGGAGAAGCAAAAGGATATCAAGAACGTGATGCTCTTTCTTCAAGGTTACGGGGTAAGTACGGCATACGCCGCCAAGATCTACCGTGAATACGGCAAGGAGAGCATTGACAAGGTAAAAGACAATCCTTATCGCCTGGCGGATGATATATGGGGGATCGGATTCAAGACTGCTGACGGCATAGCCGCCAAAATGGGATATGAAAAGAATGACTTGCGCCGTTGCCGGAGTGGAATCCTCTACACACTGGGACAACTATCCAATGATGGTCATGTATATGCCGAAGAGGAACAACTGATAAAATCAGCCATACAGTTACTTGAAGTAGAGGAAGAACCCATAAGGCAAGCAATGAAACAAATGATTGAGGCTAAGGATTTGGAACTTGACAATGAAGCCATCTATCTTCCTCCTTTTTACTATGCCGAATGTGGCGTGGCCAACCGTCTCCGGGCGTTAGTGGAAGCAGGTGAAACAAGTAGGAAGAAACCGACATTCAACCTTGCCGCCATCTCAAAAGAGACCGGCATTGAATACGATGATGTTCAGATAGCCGCTATCCGTCAAGCCGTAGAATCCAAAGTCATGATTCTGACAGGTGGCCCCGGAACGGGCAAGACCACTACCACACAAGGTATCATTGCCGCCTTGAAGACGGCAGGCATGAGCATCCTGCTTGCTGCGCCAACCGGAAGAGCCGCCAAACGAATGAGCGAAGCCACCGGTATGGAAGCCAAAACCATCCACCGGTTGTTGGAATACAACCCCAAAGACGGATACAAACGCAATGAAGAGAACCCGTTGGAAGCCGATGCTTTAATAGTTGATGAATGCTCCATGATAGACATTCTCCTGATGAACCATCTGATGAAAACCGTTTCCACCGGAATGCGGTTAGTGATGGTAGGTGATATCGACCAGTTGCCAAGTGTCGGATCCGGCAACGTATTGCGTGACATCATTGATTCCGAGAAGATTCCTGTTGTACGCCTGACCCGGATTTTCCGCCAAGCCCAGTCCAGCCGGATAATAATGAGCGCCCATGCTATCAATCACGGGAAGTTCCCCGATACAAGCAACGGCAAAGACACCGACTTTTTCTTTATAAAAACAGAAGACCCGAATCAGGTTGCTGAAAGCATTGTCCGCCTGGTGAAGGAGCGGCTTCCGAAAGCATATCACTTGCCGGCAAGCAAAATACAAGTCCTCACGCCCATGCAACGGGGAGTTGTAGGCGCATCAAATCTGAATTTACTCCTTCAGGATGCTTTGAATCCAACATCCATCTGCCTGAATCGGGGCGGTTACTCATATCGGAAAGGGGATCGCGTGATGCAAATACGGAACAACTACGACAAGAACGTGTTCAATGGCGACTTGGGGTACATTGAAGAGGTTGATATGGAAGACCGAACCCTCATTGCCAATTTTGACGGTACATCGGTTGAATATGAGGTTTCCGAACTCGACGAACTCTCTTTGGCTTATGCCACCACCATTCATAAATCGCAAGGCTCGGAATACCCGATAGTACTCATGCCGGTATTGATGAATCATTATGTGATGCTCCAACGCAACCTTATCTACACCGGCATTACCCGTGCCAAGAAGATTTGTGTGCTTATCGGCACGACAAAGGCTTTGGCTTATGCCATCCGCAATATGTCAGTGTTGAAACGCAATACAAAACTCAAAGAAAGGTTAAACCCGCCGGTATTAGCAGCGGGAACCGAAAAGAAAGATTTAACCCCAGCAACGGAAACCCAAAAACCGGTTATAGCGCCGAAAGTCATCCCTTATCCCGAACTTTCAGAATCTTCCGGCTTAATGGCAGCGGAGGATATCGTTCCGTATGGGAATAAAGGAAAGTAAATGTGAGAGTACCCTTTTTTATTTTCTCATGATTCGGTGCATGATTAATAAATTGGTCACAACGATAGCAAATCCGATTACCGCTAATAACATATTCAGATCTAAACCATATCGTTGAATCAGATGCACGCCTCCCATAGCGCAATAAGGCAGAAATAGCAACGATGTAATTAACCCCGGTACATATCTCCTTATGACAATAGCCTGTGCGATATGCACGAACAAATGAATGCTAAACCCCCAAAATAGAGCTAATAGCGGATAAGGAATATCATAAAGGAATACCGCTAAAGCCACGATAATCAAGAGGAACTCTTCGATAATGATGATGATAAAATTCCTTGTGCTAATATTTTGTAGATGTCTAATGATAGGAGTTATCCGTGGGAATCTACTGGAGACCAACCGCACAATATGCGGCATACAATGCATCCTCATCACAATCTCTTCCAAATCGTGAATCAGGAACACCAATGGCAGCAAGATGTATAGCAGTACTATGGACATATAATGCAATTTGATATGAATAAGAAATAGCAAATCAAAACAATCTGTAAGGCCAATAAAATCGGTACACCAAAATAACACATGCGAATTACTGTGTTCTTAGTCTTCTTCATAATTTTCACCCTCCTCATATTTCTCTTTTCTAGGTCCCAGTGTCCCCTTTGTATGCCCCCTGTTCAGTTCCACACCAGCCATATTCAATATCCTGAAAACAGAACTACGGCTTTTGAATCCGCTTGTTTTCCAGATATCATCAATCGTATGCCCACTTTTATACATGTTCACCACAAGTTTGACCCTTTCAGCCTTATTATGCGCGGCGGGAGTAAGAACCTTGATTCTACTCTTTAATTTGTGTATATGATTGGCAGCCTTCCGGTTAGCATTTACCTCTCCGGGTAATAAAGCAATGGTTAGCAGTACATCCGACGTTTTGGTTTCAGGAAACAACTCATTGCCTGAGTCAATCTTATCATGAATGGAGATGATCCGAATAACTTTTACCCGGCAAAATTCCAGAAAGAACGCCAACTGCCGGGTGCCCTGTAGCACGTTACTAAGTTTGGGTACCACCAACTCATCACCCTTATGCAAATTTCCTAATACCTTATTCCATAACGGACGCAATTTCTCCTGTTCCGGTTGCTCTTTGAAAACCTCACAACAGCCGTAATCCTTCATCCATTCAATATCGGCTTCGGCTCCATCATAACGAGTGGAATGCATCAAATACCCTATTTTTGCCATAGCTTATTCTTTAGATATGAAATTTGCGAGTAAAGTTACAATGTTTCTGACAATACAAATCATACTTGAATCAAAAACACATAAACTTTATACTTTTTCTCAAAAACATTCCGCTTTCTATATTCTGTTTTTACCATCATTTGTTATCATCCAATTGATTTATAATCAATTATATAAATCATACTTGGAATACGATTGTATAAGAATAATTAAATTAATCAATGCATCATTCTTCATTGGAATGTTATACAACGTTATACCATACATTTGCATTCGATTTTTTAAAATAGGAGACAATACAGAGTAATTCTCACTAAAAAGGAATCATATATACTATATTTATATGCTACAGGAACATATCGAACGTTTCATCATGCTGGCTTCTCTGGAGATGCCCAACCTTATTGTCTCAGCCCTCTTTCAAGGAGCGGAACTATCCGATGAGAGCGCATTGCTGACATTCCTTCTACCCAAGGTGTACTCATTGGAAGAGTTGATTGATGAACTGGAAGACCAAATGGAATTAATCCTTTTATATCATCACATTCCTTCGGATGCTACCGTTTTCGGACATCATTGCTGTGTGTATTCCAATCCGCATTTCGACCACATGTACAAGTTCAATGCCGTTTCAGATGAGCGTTGCCAGTGCGATACCATTTACATCACTCTGTATTCATCACTGGAAGTTATGGGTGTTGAGTTGCGCAATGAGCTTGTGGAAACAGGCAAACGAGGACGGTTCGTCTATAACCGCAAGGTCGATGAACTGCTACGGGATTTTATCTGATATGAAGGCGGAACTGTATCATCAATTGGTTACCCTTATCCATTCCACCTATACATGGGTAGATGTCATGGATGCCGACCGAGAAGAGATTTTCAGCGTTCATACCGGCGGAAACCTGCATCCTGTTCATAGTCGTGTTTTACGTTTAGTCGTCAAATGGTCCAATTACAACTACCCAAAAGGTCAACAATGGAGCATTCCTGAGTTTGAACTGGACAATGCTATACGTGCGTTAAGCCGAAATCCATTGTTCAAGAAACGTTGCAGGAATGAACAGTTGCTCTATACGGATGCGGAAGCAATTATCAAGAAAGCCTCTTTCGGGCACATCATTTTAGAATTAGAACCATAATAAGATGATCACAAATTATATTCATATTCTGTTGTCTGCATTGTTGCTTGCACTCTTTATGTTTGGCTATAAAGCTGACGGAAAGAGAATGACCAAGTTCTATGTATGCATGGCAAGCCGCCATTGTTGGCGCAAATTCTATACGTTGGTGCTGTTGTTGATATTACTGTTATTCCATTTCAACTACGTCCATATAGCTAAAAGTGTGTATGATCTGGCTCCTTCATCCGTAGCCTTCATCTTTCTATTCTCCCATCGTTTTACGGAACGTATCATCTATTTCCTGCAAAACAGAAGAACTCTTTTCATCAGCGCCATCATTGCCGTAGTTTGCCTGTTTATTCCGTACTTCTTTTCGACAGCTGTTACTATGGAAATTCTTTTGTTTGGTGCGGTGTTCTATCCCTCACAAAAGGCACGTGAACAGATTTCATTTCCTGATTATCACAAGAGGATAATGGAGCAACCGGATAAAATCATCTTCCATTATTACGATTGGAACGACTGACAACTAGCTTTCTTTTTTCGACGGCAATTGACTGTCACTGTCAGAGAATCAGACTTCCTCTATGGAAGGATTTACAGGAAAGCTTCTTCTTTCCCTATATACAGATGCTGACAAGACAATTGCAACCGCTTATTGTCGGTCACCATCTATTCCAATCACCCGATTTGAATTGTAACAATCTTAATTAAAACATATAATACTCATGAATGAAATGATTGCAGACTACCAAATCAAGGCAGACAAGTCCCTGCTTGACTACCTTCGACCAAGAACCACAGACCGGACATCGAAACTGGATGCCTTCTGTGAATTGATGAATATGGCAATGAACACAGAAGTCCAATCGGAAGAAACCCGATTTGGAACCACCGTTCATTTGCATAAAGGACAATTTACGGCGACAGTCACCGACCTTGCCAAAAAGTGGAATTGGCACAGGGTGACGGTCAAGTCCTTCCTCGACAAGTTGGTTGCCATGGATTATGCCGATATGGTTTCGGAGGGCAAATTCTTCGTCATAACCATGCGCTACACTCAACCATCGGAGCAGGAAAAGAACAAACGTCCCTTCACCAAAGATGAACAACGGCTATCCAGATGGCTGAGTGGATATATCAGTATAGAAGAAATGGTCTCTTCCGGTGTCGATTTCTTTAAGGATACCGACGGACTATTCAAGCCTCAGGTGTCAGACAGCAAAGCAGATGTAGGCCAACGGCTGCACCGGTTTATCTCACATCTCATCCTGCACCATTCCAATCTCATCCCGCGACAGGCTGATGTGAATGCGGCGCTCGCCACACTCTTTACCGAACATTGCCGTCATGACTTCATTGAGTTCTGGCAACTGCTTTCTTGGGGAGGTCTTCTTTTCTCAACTTCCCAAAATACAATTTCCAAACCACCCTTAACCGGACTTCCGGATGAAGTCAAAAACTTATTGGATACAATCTTTGTACACTACGGGACGATACTCCGTTCCGCACCCATCGAAAATGAAAAATAGAAATCACTGCAAGCTTGCAGTCCCAACAGAAAACAGGAAGTCTTGCTTCAATAGAATACAGCCTCATGAAGCCATTATTCCTTTCGTCTTGACAGGAATTCCGCTTCGGAGGTCTTGACCTCTTGTAAGGCGCAAGGCTTGCCTTTCTGACCCCGAATTTCATCCGGGGTAGCCTAATACCCCATCTGCAAAATTTGCAATGGGATTCAGGCTCTAACGAGGCAGCAAGCTGTGAAATAAAAAAGAAAATTATGGCAAAATCAGCGAAACAGGTAATGCAGGTCAACTCCTCTAAAGGGATGACGGTAGCCCAGAGCAATGAGCACTTACGTAACTGGTCCGAGAAAGGTTGGAACAGTGCGACTCAGACCGGGAACTACGACCGTAGCCGTGAGGCTCTGAATTTTGAAATCGGGAGAGGTGGAATAGTCACTCCGGTCAATAAGCACAAAAGTATTCCCCGGCGTATTGCCGAAAACCTTGCGGAGCGTGGCATCAAAGACCCGAATGCGGGACTTGCGGAACCGAAGCTCCGTACTGTCGTCAACTTCATCTTGGGAGGGTCTCGTGATAGAATGCTTGAAATCGCTTTCGGAAACCAAAAGGTGAATCTCACACGCGGGGCAGATAACTCGCATATAAAACGTCATCCGGAGATAGAGCAATGGGCACAGGATATGTACAGGTATGCGAGTGACAAATGGGGAGAGGAGAACATTGCCGCGTTCATTGTCCATCTGGATGAGACGAATCCGCATGTCCACATGACTCTTTTGCCAATCAGCAAGGAGAATAAGTTCGCATTCAAGAAGATATTTGCAGGCAAAGATAAATTTGATTATAAGGAATACATGCTCGCTATTCACGATGAGTTCGCAAAGGTGAATGAGAAGTGGGGATTGATGCGTGGGGACAGTATTGCCGTGACAGGCGCCAAGCATCGCACTACGGAAGAGTACAGGCGTGACCTTTCCAACCAATGTACCACGCTTGAAGGGCAGATTGAAGAGAACAAAAAAATACTGCGCCAGCTCTATGCCGATATCCGGTTTGCCGAAAAGAGAGTGAAGGGGCTTACCACGATGGTCTCGAACCTGGAGGAAAAGAAAGGAGTGCTGGAAAAAGAATTGGCTGCCGTCACAGAGGATTTAAAAACAGGAAAAGGCAATTCCGAAGAGTTGCACGAACGGATCAAGAAACTGGATAATGACCTTCAGAAAGTATTGGATAATTTGGCAGACAAGCAGTCGAAACTGAAACATGCAAACGAACAGTTGGATGAATTGAAAGAACTTAAGGACAAGGCGAAAGAACTGACGGATCAGTACCAACAACAGCTAAGGATTTCGACATCCGATCTGACCCAGCAGGTGAGGTTCAGATTGGCGGATGCACTTCTGGATGATCTCATCAAGGATTTCAAGATGATATTGCCGTCCCTCAGTCTTGATATGCAAGAATCCTTGGACGATTCGCTATTGCAGGATATGACTGAGCATGGTGAAGAAATCATCAAATGTGCCATATTCCTGTATGCCAATTTGCTGGATCAGGCGACCAACTTTGCGGAAGGACACGGGGGCGGTGGAGGAAGTAACGACCTTCCTTGGGGACGCAAGGATGATGAAGATGACCGGGCATGGGCACGCCGCTGTCTGATGATGGCGCATCGGATGATGAAGCCAAGTGGTAAAAATCGTCGAAGATAGCTTTTGAGTATGATTATGGGTATGATTTCTCCCTACAAAGTAAACACTGGTTAAATATGGATGGATTGGAAGCTGAACATTTCTTTTCCTTCTTTTGATGATGTTCCTTTGCTTTCAGTTTAAATTAAAAGATTACGATGATAAAGAAAATAGTATTGATGTTACCACTCGCTTTGGCACTGAAAGCACAAGCTGGTGAACTCCGTCTGTTGGATAGCCTTGTTGTTCATAATGCTTCTATGGAAATGCCCGAACCAATTGAACCGTCCTACCTTGAAAATATTACCTCGGCAGTGGTATGGAAAGGCAATTGGTTCTTGGGCTTTTCCAATGGAGCTTTGGTTTTTGCCGGTTCTCCATTAGGTCACGCCAACTTGTTCGACCGGATAGAACCTACTTTATCTGTTTCAGCAGGAAAGTGGTTCACGCCGGCAGTTGGTGGTCGAGTCTCCTTTCAGGGGTTTAAACTCAAAAACAGTCTGCCGCATAAGCAGTCATATCAAAGTGTGCATGCTGATTTTTTATGGAATGTATTGTCGCGTCATTACAACACCTGTGATCTGTCTCAATGGAATCTTATTCCTTACGTTGGATTGGGCATCATACATAATGAGGGCAATAGAAACAGTCCTTTTGCCTTTTCTTATGGCGTGACGGGACAATATCGTCTTTCCCAAAGGATTCACCTTACGATGGAACTTGGCGGTACTACTACATTTAAAGACTTTGATGGTCGCGGAGTTTCCAATAGATTCGGTGACAATCTGATAAGCGTCACAGCCGGTCTATCTTTCTCTATTGGAAAGGTAGGCTGGAAAAGAGTGATAGATGCCAATCCTTATATATGGCAGAATAAACGGTTGATGGAGTATGTCTCATCAGTAAGCAGTAGCAACTCACAGTTGATCCAACAGCATAATGCAGATATGAAGGCTATTGTTGAATTGAAAAAGATTCTGGAGATTGAAGGATTGCTTGAATTGTATCAAAATCGTTTTAATAAACGTGAAGTGAAAAGTCATTTAACAAAACCTTATCCAAAGAATAACTATAGTGGACTTAATTCACTCCGCTCAAGATTGCAGGGTGTTCAATGGTCGGATCACTCACTCAATGGTGATTCCATTCAAGTCAGGAACTCAACAAAGGAAGATAGGTCAGAAAGTTCTTCCGAAGCGTTATCGCAAAGTTACCTTGCCGAGTTGTCTAAAGGGAAAAGCTGCATAGGCGCACCTGTCTTCTTCTTTTTTTTTAAGATAGGTACCAATCGCCTGACCGATACTTCTCAACTGGTCAACTTGGATGAGATTGCCAGAATAGCCAAGAAATACAATCTGAGCATTCGGATTTGTGGGGCCGCTGATAGCGCTACCGGAACACCCGATGGCAATCATGATTTGGGAGCCAGCCGTTCCGGATACATCCGTTCACAGTTGTTGCATCGGGGGATTGACAAAAATCAAATCTTAGAGGTGAACGAAGGAGGCATTGACACTTATGCATCGAATGAAGCTAACCGGCATACTAAAGTGATGCTTTTTCTCAAATGATATCCTAATAATAACTTTTCCATTATGTATAGAAGGGGCTTGCTTGCGAGAGTAGGCCTTTTTTTAGCTAAAAAGAGAATGATTTCTGCATTAAAATACCGCATATTTGAAAACTTGCGGTATACTTGTGCTGCAAAATTAGTAATGGAAACAAAATAGCTTATATCCCTGTCTGATGTCAGTTCACTCCTTTCATCTATTACCCAATGCAGTAATCCAGATATCAAAATTATCAGGCATTTGGAACGTCTTACCCAGAAACAGAGCATAAACCACTTTCCCGCCTTTCTTTTCTATCTGTTTTCTGAAATCAAGAAGGCTATTTCCTGTAGTCAGTAAATCATCGACTACAACAACCTTTTTCCCTGTCAAATCACAGTTAATATAATAGTTCTGTTCCAAATCTATTTTTGTTCTGCCCTTGGTTAAGTGAAGACTTTCCCGCTCTCCTGTATAGGTAATAAAATTATATCCGTTGGAAGATTCAGGATAGTAATCTTCAAGAAAATAGTCCAATGCACGAAACCGTCTCTTATAATGCCAGTTCTTACTGCAAGGCATAAACATAATGACACAATCTTCCTCCGGATTTAACGCTTCCATACAGTCCATAAAAAATTCGTGACCATTTCCCTTGCCAACCTTAAAATCCAACAATTCGTCACAAAAGTCCCGTTGCTCATAACTAATACAATTATGATAACGAGTCGGAAAATAATAATCTGTGAAGATACACTTTACTCCCTTAAGCTTAAATGGTTTCATCGGCTTATGGCTATCAAATTCGGTTGGATTAGAAAGGGCATAAATTGGATAAGCTTTTTTATTTCCAGCCAATACAGCTTTTCTGCTTAGCTTTCTTCTCAACGACTGGTCGGAAGTCAATTGAGCTGCATAGAAATATGCCTCTCCAGCCTTTTTCAAACAGTAGAATGCAAATCTCACAGCAGCGACCGTAACCGCAAGCAGAATAAAATATACGATTAAGGCTTTATCCATTACCTCAAGTTAGTAGCCTTATTTATCTTTCCAAACGTCCAGATATTTCCAATTTTCTGGAAGTCCCATTTCTTTGAGAGATAATAATTGACCGCCATCACCCAATAAAGAAAGAAAATTTCGTTTTAGGTCACTACCCGGACTGATTATATCTGAAAAGTATTTTATACAACTTAGTATTGCAAATAACTTATTTGAGCGAATAAGCTTTATTGTATCCCGGTCAATAAACGGATAAGTGGTGTTGTAGGATAATTTAACGCTTACAATATAGCGTCTGTTCCAAATACGGCTATGGTGGGCACAACAGTTCCGAAGTACGGATATGGCATGCAACCAATTTGACAAGATTCTGTCATCAGGCAATCCGAGTTCTTTTGCTATTTGCTCTTTCTGCGGTGATTTTTTCAGAAGTTCAAACAAACGGCTTAGAGTACCGAAAGAGATAACTTCCAAAGTCATCCAAGCAGGTGGATTTTGAGGTTCTGAATACTTTTCAAAAAAATGCTTGATAAAATCCTCATTACTTCTCTTTACTTCATGAATAATGTCATCCATCAATACATTATATAGAAAAACTTCTTTTTTCTCAATCCTACCGGTTATTTCGTCTTCTTCATTAACCCAGAAAGAATCGTCTTTGAATAGGGATTCATCCTCATACCAATTACTGTCTCCAGTAGCCTCACTGTAAATCTGTATGATTTTTGTACGTACAGCTACTTCAATCTTCTCAATAGCATTGAATATCAATGACCGTAGTCGTCTGTCGAAACAATATAAATCAATAATGTCAGAAAAATGAATACCCTTCCGAATAAATTCATGATTGGCTCCTTCTTCATTGTTTTGAAAAGGATATGTGTAGGCGCGTAAACGATAATAGCTGATGTTGGATAGATAACGCTTCGTTAACTCCCTGTCATCAATAATGAGTCCACGTGAAGTCAGTTTATCAATCTGATCCGATAAAGATAATGGGTTTTTGCTGTATTTCATGTGTATAAAAACTCGAAGACCTCCCCGGGTGCGCTGTTCAAATGGGAAGCGTGGGAGGTCATATTGAGCGCAAAGATATGACTATTTTTTATTATTCAATCAGAAGGAGTCGAATTTTTTTGTGATTTAACACTATTCAATAATATAGCAATGAGTGTAGCAACCATTTTAGTTAGATTTATCTCCCCCTCCGCCAATGTATTTCTTCTCCAACCTCTTCCCTTACCTGCTTTTCCTCATGCCCCACCTCATCCACAACACCATCATTATCCACATCCCCAATATCCGCCTTCGCCTCAATCTTCTCCCGGATCCCATCCACACATTGCGTAATCATAGCCGACGCCCATTTTACATCCAACAAGGTCGTTTTGATAAAGTCCGGCGATTTCTTCAGTTCATCAAGCCAAAACTTCAAGTATGCAGCCGACTCCTCCTTCACATGCTTTGATATGCCATACCGTTGCGCCACCAAAGCACTACCCAATTCAGCCACCAATTCCTCACGAGCATATTCGTTCGACCCGAAGACAGCCGACTTTATTCGATTCAACCGGCTTTCAGCCCCCGTGCTATGCGTCATTTCATGAAAAAGTATCCCATAGAATGACTCCCCATCCACGAACTGCGTTTTTTCCGGTACTACAATCATATCCTTCGCCAGACTGTAGTAAGCGGTATCCTGATGTTGCAGTTGGATTGGACAAACCCAGCCGTTTTCTTCAATCAGCATATCGACTGCAGGAAATGAAAAGTCCTCACCATTCAGTTCAGGTTTGACAAGCTGGTTTTCCTTCTCAAGCTTCGCATAGAGTTTAGGACGTGCCTCTTTCATATTAGTCTGATCCACATTGAACACGGAATAGACCTGCATCTTGGGATACACCGCATACTGTTGTTTCTCTTCTTCCGACAACTGTTTATAGTCATCATACTTTATCTTAGCCTTGGTATCCTTATCCACCACGGTAAAAGTAGTAATAAAAACAGGAAACGATTTCTCACCTTTCTGTACGCTAACTTGCGGTAATGGTTCTCCATTCTCATCTTTTAATGGTGTCCGGTTACCCTGCTTGTCTTTCTGATAATTCAGGCTGGTCACCCTGTCGAAGGTACAATAGACAGGTAATTTATATCCTTGCTTTTCAGCATGGAACATCAACATCAAGGCATTCATCCCGTTGTAATCGCGTCCCGACAGGTTCTTAGGCCACTTCATGCTACCTTCAGTGAACCACGGTTTTTCCCAGTCACCTTGCAGATGATTGATTTTCTCTATCATCAGCTCTGCAAAACGATCCAATGCACGGTCTTCCGCACTGGGACCATCCGTATTAAAATTCTTCTTATACGTCATAGTTGTTGTTAAATAGTTAATAAGGTTTATCTCATCGTACCTGTAAATTTTGATTTTCCTGTTGACCAGCATTTTGTTCATAGTTGCGCGAAGCCTGTTTAGCCAACAATACATTACTCACCACCCCCGCAATACGCTGTTGTTTATCGGCATCCGACAGACCGGAATCACTAAGAATACTTCGCAACCGGTTTATCTCCGAAGCACTTAGCTCATGACTATAGCCATTCTTTCCATCATTCATTTGCAGCAGAAGTTTCCCATTGTCCTGAACTGTCAACCTGCATTCTTTGAGTGATGGCATGAAAGCGGATAGATCCACTTGTTTCTTCACGGCAGAATTCGTAGCAGCCTGCATTTTCTCTTCGTCTGACTTACCGTCAATCTGTAAGGCCAATGCCATCAGCGAGGTAAACAGGGTAGTCACCAGTTCCATAATCGGATCACAGCATGGCATATTCACTCCACTGTCTTCCGATGCCAGTAACTTCTTCATCCAATCTTCCGGAGATAGCGTTGTATCAATTGAAGGGTTATTACCGGGCACAACCTCTTTGTATTTCGCCAACAGGTCAGTTCCGTTTGATAATACTTGCAACTGAATATTTCCTTTCTGCCCAATCTCAGCTAAGTAGGCGGCAGGGTCAATATCTCTTGATATTCCGTCTACCGCTATCTGTTTCACTCCGAAATGAAGATGTTCACCTGTTGTCCGCGTGCCTGTATTGCCCGATACGCCTATTTTCTGACCGGCAAATACTTCATCACCGACCTTCACGTCAATAGAAGAAAGATGCAGATAGTTGATTTGATATTTGTCCCCGTTTTCACGCGGATACTCCACCGTAATTGATTTGCCACCGGCAGTATGAGCATTTTGATTGACCGCAACGACCTTTCCGTCGTCTTCCGTAGCCAATACATTATCCTGTTTAGTCTGTATGTCAATGCCTTTGTGCATCTGCTGCTTGGATATGTCCATCGGGTCGTTACGCATACCGAACGGTGAAGTCACCAGCAGGAACTCATCCCGCTTTACCGGAAATGAATAGTTGCCATCAACCACAGCGGAACCGTTTATCCCCCTGCTATTACTATATGTAGCATCTACTACATTACTATCCTGTTCCGTTCCAAACGCTTGTCCTTTCGCTTTCATCTCTGCCATTACCTGTTGGTCATACTTATACAAATCATTCTTTTCGATAATACCGATAAGACCGGAAGCATAGTTACCCGCCGTAGCATAACCGGCTCTATCCAGTCCTTCTGCCCATCCGCGATAATCATCAGGTGACAGTTGGAAACAATCTGCATACCGCTGATTACTCTTAAGAAAACGGCCATGGTGTTCATAAGAGTCGGCAACACTGCCGTAACTGCAAAATTTCTCGTTAGGTTTGTCATCCGTATAGAGACCATATTTGCCACCGCCGGCTATCCACGATTGTATAGCCTTGATACCAAAATGGTTATTTTCATTGCGTGCCAACCGGCTTTGTCCGTTACTGCTTTCCAGGATACCTTGTGCCAGCGTAACAGAAGCAGGAATACCATATTTCCGCATCTGTTCCATAGCGTATCCGGCATATTTCTCCGCATATTCTTGATTCTTACTCATGATTGATTTCTTTATAAATGTCTACCGGCCCGTATTTCTTCCCGCTGCTCTGTCTGTTCCTGTTCCGCTCTTTCGTCTTTCATCCCTACCGTTTGAACCGGCTCCAACAAGTCATTGAACACCTTGGCGGCAAGATTCGTCTTATATTCTGCCATATCTTCCGCCACCCACATCCGTTGCCACTGCTGGGGTGTAATCTCCCGGGGTTCCACCTTGGGTATGCCGTCAATGACCGGCACACAGAGGATACGTTCATCTTTGGTCTTATAAATGCTCACACGCCGGATTTTTGATGAGTCCATGCCATCGGCTTTGCCCCCACCGAACAGGTCGATTTTCAATTCCGGACGATTGGTTGCCAAAGCATGATACTTCTGTGCCAGTTCCGTGCGTAAGCGTTCTCCTTCTTCACTCTGTCCTTGCTTGATGGTCGAGAAAAATTGATTGGTGTCCGCTTTATCCGGATAGACGCTGAACGAGGGTTCATTCTGCGGTTTCAGATACAGTATCCATCGGTTATGGTCGTCCCGCAGCATCTGTATACGTTCGAACTGTACAGTGATGGATTTTCGCACGTGCTCACTCATATCAAGGCAGGACAGTGTCTCCAATGACTTTCCGTTCAGCTTGTTCAGTGAAATGTCCTTTCCTTCAAAATACCTGTCATCGGGACGATAGCCCAATAGTCCATCGTTATTGTAGAAACGGATATACCGATAGCCTTCCTGCAACAGTGCATCCTGAATACGCTGTTTGGAGAATCCGGGAATATTGTAGGTTCGTACCTGTGCATGTTCCGCAGAACGTTCATCAGCCGTCATCACTTCATCGGGAGTCAGGCGGTAAGGCCGTTTCTCTCCATTGGGCATGGATACCACACCGCCACCCATAGCGCCGGCCGGTAGCACCACATCGACGATACCTGAAAGATTGTCCTTCACCACTACCATCTCTTTCGTCTTTCTGTCCGGCAATTCTTTCAGCTCGCCGGCAATGAAATAATTGCCTTTGCGGTTCCACTGTTCCGGCATCATCTCGCTACATATTTCGGCGATTTTTGCTCCATTATCCACCGCTTCCGTAAAGGCGGTTTCTACTACTTCCGGATCTTCATGCCTGGTTTGTTCCAAAGCATAGTTCTTCTCCTTTTCGTAGTGCGTCAGACTGAATTTCTCCAAAAAGGCTGTTTTGACTTCCGGTGAAGGGAAGTTGCGTTCGTCTATCTTCATGCCTCCATGACGGATCACATCCAGCAAGATGGCACTTTCCCTGCTATCCACCTGTGGTTTGTGTTTCTCCCTCAGTCCCATGGTTTGCTGCTTATTACGGAAAGTGGCGTATTCTATCTTCTCTCCCTCTTCGGCTTTGCGGATGATGTCAACGGCATTGTTCACATCAGATTCGATGGCATCTATCAGATAAGGATTCTCTTGCAGTTCCCGTGTCCAGTATGTTACCAGATGCAGACTGTCATTCGACAGTTTCGCTGGTAACCCCAGTTCCATCATCTTTACGCCAGAAGCCAGTTCAGCAACCAATCGCTCGTACTTCAAAGCATCGTTCGACGGGGCTATACCGCCTTTCATCACCATTCCCTCACGTGCCAACCGTTGTTGGTGTCCCGTCGCCGTAACCACTTGCCGCATCAGTTCCTGTACATAGTCGTTGTACTGCTCAAAATACTTCTGTTCGGGCATATATACCGCATTATACTCCGAGTCATAACATGCAATGCCCGTAATACCCTTTCGGATGGGAACTAAATTGTCGCACATTTGCCGCGCGAAGTTATTCACCTCGATACGCAGTTCGTTCTCTTCATTTTTACTGTGTTTACGGTCCTCATACCTGCCATAGCGTTCCACTGACTGTTCATACCTGTCTTTGTCAACGAACGGCAAAGTAGTTTGGTCAAGATTGAACAGGGTCTGTATTTCCCGGTTGCGGATGCCTTTAAAAAGAGACTTCTCTTCGGATGAAAGTTTCAGATAATCTTCCCGGCTGATGGTATCTTCGGGATTATGACGGTTCACGTATTCTTTCCAACGATACCAAAGGAATGGCGCACCGGTTTCATGTTCACGGATGGATTCACCGCGCTTCCTGGCATCCGTAAATAAGGTATAGAGGTTGGTTTTGTATCCGTTCCGGTCGGCGTGCATACCCAGGATAAGCGAGTTGAACGGACTGACGGTCGGTCCTTTGGGATAAATCCTTGGCAGGCTTTTCGATGAAGCATTCAGCCAATATCCGCCACCGACGGTAGCTCCGTTCAAGGCGTTGAGCAGCAATTCCACTTGTTTATTGGCAGCATGTTGTTCCTGCGTATTTTTCTGTTTCATTTTTTTTGATGACTATTTAATGTTTATTGAAATCACTTATTCCACTTCGTGCTTGCTCAAAAACCTATTCAGAATACATTCTGAGACGAGGTAGTCTAAGTATACGACTGAGATACCCTAAGTATACGACCGAGGGTATCTCAGTCGTATAGTGAGATAGGCTAAGTATGGGGGTGAGATTACAAACGGCAATTCAGGTATGACATTTGTATTCTTTTTTGCTGCAAAATTTTCATTCAGTGGTATCATAGTGGATAATCATATTATTTAATGACTACGGTTCTTTCCCTGTCTTCCGATTGATTGTTCTCAACGGTTCGGTAATGCTCCTGCGCCACTTGGCGCATCCGGTCATTTTTAACCAACACTGCGTTGGAGAGTGTATTCAGCGGTAATGCTCCCGCTTGATAAGCTGCCACCACAGAATCCGGCAGTTGTATGCTACACGGCACCTTGTCTATGGTAGCAATAAGGCAGTTCCCTTGTAGCACCGGATTTCCGATACGTGGATTCAGCGGTTCATCAGGATAGGTCTTGAAATGCAGTTCCGTTTCGGTTCTTTGTGGTGTTCGTCCTTCCTGTTTTTCCATGGCTTCATGACCGGCTTTATTAAGCAGATTCAGTCCTCCCATACCGATCAGCACCATCTTTAATAGCGGATTCCTCACAAACAGCCCTACCAGAATGGAAGCGACAGGTATCATCGAGTTTTTCAGGTTCAGGGACGTTGTCTTTCCCGTGAAGAGTCCTATGAGCATGTCCGGAAGCATAGATATCACATAACCCAGATTACTACCGATGTCACCCAACCCGTTCAATCCGACTGAGCCTAAGAAATCACCCCACCCATTTGCATTGGTAGGCGCTTGTGCCGAAGACTGCCCTAGAGTATTTCCTGAAAGATGGTTCAAAACCTCTTTCTCAGGATGCGATTCCTGATTTTCCACTGCTACCGGTTGCACTTCTTTTTGGGAAACTTGCCTCGTCTTTTCCAGATTATCAAGATATTCCTGCTCATGTCCGGGTGCAACCACCATCGGCACTTGGGCATATTCCGCTTTCCGTTCTTTCTCCGGCACCACGGGCGCAGTGAGTTGCCAAAGCGGCTTGCCCGATGCCGTAATCCAAAAAGGCTCTTCAGTAGGTATGGCCATTTTCTTAGTCAACCGGTTGTTAAGTGACAGCACATAATCGTTCTCCCAAGAATGGATTGCCTCGCTTCGCTTTCTGAAATCCGTAAAGAGATTCCGCTGAGAGCCGAAGACCCCTTCACTGATACAGTCTTCGATAGTGATAACCTTTCCTTCCTGCTTCTTATCTATATACATGTCAATACCCGTAAAGACCGCTTCGGCTCCAAACAACTTAGCTATGGAAGCCCAGGAAGAAAAACCTCCCGTAGATAGCACATCAGCCCCAAACGATACAGTCTTTCCCGCACCTTTCTCCACAACGTTCGGATGATAGGCTGTTTCTCCTCTCCTTTCGATTTCCTGCTCCAGGGGAGATTGAGACAACGATCGCGTAAGTCCCAATAAACTTTCAGAAGCACCTTTGCGAAGTATATATTCCATAGATGATTGAGGCATCTCATCTGCTACCATCTTGTTGACCATCATCTGCTCGACACGGTAGTCCACGTATGCGTAAGCCAGATCGCATCCTAATTTCCTGGAAAGTGTATCATACCTCTCACGCCCGATTTCCGCAACTACGGTATTACGCCATTCACCGGCCATACATCCCAAGTCTTTCCGGAAATCTTCCGAAGTACTTATCTTCTTACGACACATCTCCACATAGTCTTCCGCAGTTTTACTGTTCCATTCACCGGTCAGCTTGAGATATTGCATGGAGTTATCCGGTATATGGTTCATGCCATTGGCCATCGAACGCAGGATACCGCCGGCACTGGTGATATAGTCCCTGTATTCCTTCACCTGCTTTTCCGACAACTCCTGCTGGACGTTGCACATAATAGGCGCAAACTGAGTATTGAAATAATGTTGCAGGCAATACTCAATCTCTGCGAACCGTTGTGATTGTTGGGGGATACTCATGAGACATTGATTTGTTTCAGTAATTGTTCTCTGGTTTGTTCTATGGCAGTGTGATAGACTTCCATCTGTTTGGGGAAATACTCTTCGAGCATAACATCCTTGTCTATCCGGTTTTGTAGAAAACGGATGGCTGTCTGCCGGGTGATTTCTATGGAATTTTCCCCTTCTTCCTGATTGTTGAACCATGCTTTCGTCCACCACCGGATACCGGCTTGGTCGGGATAGACCGTAACCAGCCTCGGTATGTCAAAGCTCTGAATGTCTATCTCCAGTTCCGCCAAAGGGTCGATGATGCCACCGCTTCTCAGAGCTTCGTCAGAAGTTTTTTTTTTATCGCTTTCGCTCAGGGTGGACAGGAATATCTGATGACGCAACGCCATGTAGTTCAAAAAGTCAGCTATCAGCAGGTTCTGCACCTTGGCTGCCACAGGTACGGTTCTTTGTCCGATGCCCAGAGGATTGCTCAATGACGGTATCACCTCATAAAAATAGTTCTTGATGGCTGATAAGGAGAAGATATTGCGAAGTGACTGTTCCGTATGTGGGGGTAACAGGTATCGTCCGTCATGCAGTTCCGCCAGATAGCCGGGATAAAAGCGCAGCATCAGTTGTTCCACTTCCTCCTGCTCATCTTCATAGTCCGTAGAAATATCCATGTCGATGGTATCAAAATCTGGCATACCCGTTCTTCCTTGCTGCTGTATCATCTTGAGATTACCGTAAATCATGGTCAGGAATTCAAGAGGATTGATTTCCTCTCCGCCGTATTTCACTTCTATATGAAGGAGTTCTCCGCTGACACTCACCACACTTCCGGCTTTTACTTTCGTTCCAAAGCTTGCCAGTACATTGGATAGATGAGTGTAGGTAACTTCATATTTACCGTATCGGATTACCTGAAAGAGTCCATGCCGGGCATCGTTTCCTATACCGCTGACGACTCCATCCGCACAAGCTGACAGCAGATAGTGTTTGGTAATAAAATCTATTCCGTGATGGAAAAACTCTTTTCCGGTCTTGGTGTGAGTCTGTGCCCCGTAGCCCAATGACATCCGGACTTCACCTTCGCGTTCCTCAAAGGGCATACAGTAACCGCTTTTTGACGGCAGGTTCATTTCTTGTGTATAGTTCATATTCTTATCATTTAATTTCATTTCGCAAGTCACTTTTGACTTTTCCATACTATTTATTTAAAAATAAATCAAAATATGGAAAACATATTGTTAACTATCCTTCTGAATCTTATCTCATGTATGATTTATGACTGGATGAAAAAGTATAAAGGATAATAAACGTAGAAACATATAAATTGCTCCTTTGGGATGACGACCTCTGATAAGATGACTGGGGCGGTTGTTTTTTTTATACTAATCAAAGGTGTTCATTTCTTATTGATTTTCAATTAATACTACTCTACTAATCCGCTATATTACCATACTTGCTTTCCTCTTTTCCTATCAGTAGTACAAGAATTATCGTCTCATCCCTCCGTTCCGTTGTACATCCTGCGATTCACTCTGCGAAGGTTGCTCCGTTTGAATGCTTCGGCTGTTATTCCCAATGAGCATCATCCCCATCAAAGCCCCGGCTATCTTTCCCAGCCAACCGAACCGTCCAAAGACGAGTAGTGAAGATGCTACCAAGCCGAGCATACTCAATCCGGATATATTGCCCTTGCCGATATTGCCAAAGAAGTTTCCGAACATACCCAATCCGTTACCTCCCAGCATACCTTTAAGAAAATGACCGATTCCGCTCCAAGCACTCGATACGTCCGACACGGATGAAGAAACAATCTCCACCCCTTCACCGACTTTCTCCACCATACTTTCCACCTTGTCTGAAGCTTTACCGACTACCTCCAAGCCTTTGTCAACAGTTTCTTCTCCAACGAGAACATCGGCGACAGTTCTGACAACAGGTTTGTCGTTTACGATGTTTTCCCACGCCAAATAGCCCATTCCGCCACCTATGACCGCAGTCTTTGTAGCTTTCCCCAGACCGGCTAAAGTCCGCTGCGGGTGAATCACTGCATTGCCCATCGCTGTTACAGACGAGTTTGCCGCCCGTTTGCCATATTTTAGTAAGGTTGCCCATTTACTCATATCGTTTGATTATTAGGGTGTCCAGTTCTATGTTCCGAAAAACAGGCTGTAATCACCCGTGAATTGAGTTAATATATTGCTTTGATTTTCAACATATTAAGTAACGA
>QMCD01000511.1_pt1 | contig 26997 bp, 18 predicted proteins | sample 1821841 | NCBI WGS metagenome assembly QMCD01 (sample SAMN01991225, study PRJNA193472) | Termite gut metagenome, whole genome shotgun sequencing project. | isolation source: worker | host: Macrotermes natalensis | reverse complement strand
TTGGTTGCCAACAAACAAAATATGTTTTTTAATCATTTTAGACAAAAATGCGGCGTAGAAGAAACGCAGGCGAGCCCGCCTGTTGAACCGCCCCCTTCGCTGGAGCCGTCCGCTGAAAATACGCCCGCTTCGGATGTTCCCGCCGCGCCGGAAGAAGCACTGCCGGATACGCTTGCCGAAATATTGGAAATCGCAAAAACGGACGGCGCGCTGGCCGCCGCCATGTTGAACGAATATACGGATACGGCGATGTTTGAAGAGGGGACGAGGCAAGTCCTGCAATATTATTATACGGAAGAATATTATGGCCTGCTGGATGCGTTTTCCGGCGTGATAGACGCGCGCGCCGCGCAGATCCTTTGGGATTTTGCGACCGCGAAAGAAGAGCGCGACAAAGAGGGCGAGCTTGGCTATGCGCCGGGTGAGGTGATCGTCGCCTACCGTGAAAACGTCATGACGGCGCAAGCCGAAGCGGTTGTCGATGAACTGGACGGCGACGTGATAGAGGAAATCGACACACCTGCGGAAGGAATGGTGGATCTCGTAGAGATATCGCCGGAACAGACGGTATCGCGGGCGATCGAGGAATATGAGCAGGATCCGCGGGTAGAGTATGCGCAGCCCAACTTTATCTACACGGTTGCGGAAGCGGCGGCTGCCGGGCTGCCGGGGGTGCAGTCCACACCAAACGATCCTTACATAAACGGCGCGGGCGGAGGAACCGGGCAGTGGAATTTTGACATGCTGCGTATGTCCGGGGCGTGGGATATCGCGGATGGCGCGGGCACAGGCAAGGTGCGGGTAGCTGTGCTGGATACAGGCGTGGCGGCAACGCATGAGGATCTGGGCGCGAACCTAAACCGAAACCTCTGCGTGGACGCGACATTGCCAAGCCTGCCGCGCATTACGACAGATGGCGGCAACAATGGGGATGGCGGCTCTGCGGAGTACCACGGCACGCACGTTACCGGCATCATTGGCGCGACGGCCAACAACGGTATCGGCGTGGCAGGGCTGGCAGCCGGGGCAAGCAACCAGGCGGTTGAAGTGATGGTGGTAGATGTGTTCAAGGGTGAAAGCGCGTATTCTTCAGAGATCAGCCGGGGATTCAACTTTGCTCTTTCGAACGGGGCCAAGGTAGTCAATATGAGTTTGGGGTCGGCAATGGCCGCGAATGACTCGTTGTATGGGGTGGACGCTCTTTTGGTGAACAATATCAGCGCCGCAGCGGACCGGGGAACCGCCGTCGTACTCGCCGCCGGGAATGTCAGCAGTTCCTCGCGGTTCGGGGCGCGGGCGCCGTTCCGAAACTTTCCGGCGTCAGAGGCGGATTGCATCGCCGTGATCAGCACGGATCAATCGGGGGGCAGGTCGGGCGGTTCGGACCTTACCACAGGGTCAAATTACTATTACCGGAGCGCTTCCGACGCGCAGGCGCAAAACTATGTGGCGGCGCCTGGGAGCGCGATTGTAAGCACTGTGCCAAATGCGCACGGGAAGTACATGTATTTGAATGGGACGTCTATGGCGGCGCCTGCCGTGGCTTCGGTGATCGCCTTGATGTATTACGTGAACCCAAACCTTTCGGTACGGCAAATCAAAACGCTTCTGCAGCAGACATCAGCCAACGCGGGGGCCTACCAGCTGCAAACAGGCTGGGGAAACGTGAACGGTACAGCCGCAGTGCGCGCCGCAGTGGACGCTGTGCTTGGAAAACCGGTGGCGGCAGCAACGCAGCGGGATAACATAAGCGCCGCCATTTCGTGGGGGAGTGTCCCGGGCGCGCAATACTATGACGTTTACCGTTCTGAGGCGGCGGATGGCAGTTATATCCGCATGGAACGTTTGTATGGAACGACAAGTTATGTCGATTTAGCGGTCTCGCTCGGGCGTTCGTATTACTACAAAGTAACCGCGGGCGCGTCTGACAGCGCATCGGCGTCGTCCGATCCTACAGTGGTACGCATGGAGATGCGCGCTTATCCGAATACAGTGGAAGGATTTGTGCAGCGGATGTATGAGCTCGCACTGTCGCGCTACCCGGACGAAGGTGGCAGGGCGAATTGGATCAATCATCTCAAAAACGGCTGGCTTACCGGCAGCGAAGTGGTGACCGGGTTTTTTCTAAGCCAGGAGATGCAGAACAAGAACTTGAGTAACGAAGAATTTATTGACCTTGCGTATCACGCTATTTTAAACAGAAATGCCGACGCGCCAGGAAAGGCGAACTGGTTATCCTATCTCAATAACGGAGCCAGCCGTAAGTTCATATTGCAGGGGTTTACACAATCTATTGAATTTACAAACCTGTGTGCTATGTACGGCATTATAAAAGGACAGTATATATCGGACGAACCCCGGGATAAAAACGCCGACGTTACGGCATATGTACACAGGCTCTACAAACTGTGCCTGGACAGGGAGCCTGATATTGAAGGCATAAACAATTGGACTAATGCGTTGCTACAACATACGGTGAGCGGTACGCAAATCGCGGAAAGCTTTTTCCTGGGGCCGGAATTCACAGGTAAAAGAGTGTCAAATTCTGTTTATGTCGATAAATTATACCGGGTGATGATGAACCGGGAAGGGGAAGCCGCCGGAAAACAAAATTGGAACTTCGCCCTTAGCCAGGGTATGTCGCGCAGGGCGATCTTTTTGGGGTTTGCGGGGTCGCCGGAGTTCGGGCAACTCTGCGCTTCGTATGGGATAGACAGGGGGGTTGTTCCTGCGTATTGAGAAAGGCTTGAATTAAAAAGGTTTCATCAGTATAATATATGTCATATGTTTATTGTCGGGTAAAACGGGATGCGGGAGCCTCATGAAACTATAATACCGTGGAGGGTATGGAATGAAGACTGCTTTGATAACGGGCATCACAGGCCAGGATGGTTCTTATTTAGCGGAGTTGCTGCTGGAAAAGGGCTACAAAGTTTATGGGACGATGCGCCGCAAAAGTGTGGCGGATTATGGAAACGCCGAACACATCAAAGATAAACTGCACTTTATTTACGCGGATATGACGGATTGTGTCTCGCTGATCAACGCGATAAAAATCGCGATGCCGGACGAGGTATACAATTTGGCGGCGCAATCGTTTGTCGCGACTTCATGGGAGCAGCCACTCGCGACGGCGGATATTGACGCGGTCGGCGTGACCAATTTGCTCGAAGCAGTGCGGCTTGTGAAACCTGCCGCGCGTTTTTACCAGGCGTCTACGTCTGAGATGTTTGGCCTTGTGCAGGAAACGCCGCAGAGCGAAACTACCCCTTTTTATCCGAGAAGCCCCTACGGCGTGGCAAAGCTTTACGGGCACTGGATTACCAAAAATTACCGGGAGAGTTTTTCGCTGTATGCCTGTTCGGGTATCCTGTTTAACCATGAAAGCGAGCGGCGCGGCATTGAATTTGTGACAAGGAAGATTACCCATGCGGTCGCCCGCATCAAAAAAGGAAAGCAAAAGCTGGTAGAGCTGGGGAATATGGACGCCAAGCGTGACTGGGGGCATTCCAAAGATTATGTACGCGCGATGTGGCTTATGCTGCAACAGGAAAAACCGGATGATTATGTCATAGCGACCGGAGAGACCCGGACTGTGCGGGATTTTGTAAACGCGGCGTTTGCCGCGGTGGATATGGAGCTTGACTGGCATGGAACCGGCGCGGATGAATATGCTGCCGACAAAAAGACAGGGGATGTTGTGGTGAAGGTGAATCCACAGTTTTTCCGCCCGGCGGAAGTGGAGCTTTTATTAGGAAACCCCGGGAAAGCGGAAAGGGAACTGGGCTGGCAGCGGGAGATTGGGTTTGCCGAGCTTGTTTCCCGCATGGTAAAAAATGACATGGCGATCGTGTGATTGCCGGTGCGCGGATAGGAAGAATACGTGAAAGCGCTGATAACAGGGGCTCATGGTTTTGTGGGAAGATATCTCGCAGAGGAGCTTAGGTCAAATGGGTATGAGGTGTCGGGAACCGATATCAGGGGAGGCTGGACGCATGTGGATCTCCTGGATTTTGTTTGTGTAAAGAACTATATGCAAAGTGAGCGGCCTGGTATTATTTTCCATTTGGCCGGTCAGTCGGCTGTGGGGCTATCGTGGAAAGAACCGCAGATGACTTTTTCCATAAATGTAAACGCCACGCTCAATCTATTGGACGCGGCGAGGGAATTGCCCGCGCCCGCGCGGGTTTTGCTCATAGGCTCCGGCGACGAATATGGTAAGACGGATGGTGCGGCCCCTATAAAAGAGACGGCGCCGCTAAAGCCGGAAACGCCGTACGCGGTTTCAAAATGCGCACAGGAAGAAATGGCGCGGCTTTATACGCGCGCGTATGGTATGGATATTGTGTTGACCCGGTCATTTAACCACACGGGGCCGCAGCAGCGCAGGGGTTTTGTGGTTCCCGATTTTGCCTCGCAGATTGCCGCGATAGAAAAAGGGGGCGACCCAGTGCTGAAGGTGGGGAACCTTTCGGCCGAAAGGGATTTTTCGGATGTGCGGGATGTGGCGCGCGCATACCGGCTTTTGGCGGAAAAAGGCAGAACCGGGGAGATCTATAATGTGGGCGCGGGCAAGGCCTGCCGTATCCGGGATTTGCTCGATATCCTTTTGTCGTATGCGGGCAGGAAGATCGATGTGCGGCAAGACGCCGCGAAGATGCGGCCGGTAGATGTGCCGGTGATTGTAAGCGATATTACAAAGCTGCAAAAAGATACGGGGTTTGCGGCGGAATATACGATCGAAGAAACATTGCGGGATACTTTGGATTATTGGAGAAAGCAGAATGAGTCATAAGGGCGAGGCGGGAAATGATTTGCTGGCAAGGGAGATCCTGGGCTATATAGATCGTGACGGGTGCGCGCAGGTGCTATCGGCGGACAGGCCTTTTGAGACTTTTTCCGAACCGTCCGCGGTGTCTGAAGAAAACCGGAGGCCGGTGCGTTTTTTCACGGCCAGGCAAAGCCGCGCCGCGCTTGCAAAAGCGATGACGGACGGAAGAAAGCTTAAATATGATTTGCGCAGCATCCTGACGCACAGCGACTTTGATTTTCTTAATGAAGCGGTCAGGATATTGTTCTTCCGCGATCTACAGGAAAAGGATAAGCGTTTATTACAGCTTCTACTGCAAGGCGTACCGAAACAAGCCGTAGTTTATTTGCTTTGCGCCGATCCAGAATGGGATATGCGCTTTGGTATAAAGGATTTTGACGTATACGAAAAAGCGTATCTGCGCTATTTAAGGAAAGACCGTATATCCCGGATACCGGTGGTTAGCTACATTGTGGATATGGCGGTCATGCCGGTGCGGGCAAGGAAGGCGGAGCGGTATATCTTGCGGCAGGAAGCTGACAATATGCACCGTTGGGTAACCATAGCGGGGCAAATGGACCATCACCTGTGGGAGGAAAGCCTTAGGAACGAGCTATATGCCTCAAAACTGGCACAGGCGGAACAATGGATGGAAAAACACGAAAGCCAGACGGAAAAGTGGGTGAGCCAGACGAGCGAAATGTATTATGCGCAAAACGAGAAAATAGACCATGCGTATTATACGCAGATGGAAAAAATGCATATACAGGAACAAATGCAATTGCAGTTGCAGGCGCAAATGCAGGCACAGCAAGTGCAAATGCAGGACATGCAAGTGCAAACGCAGGACATGCTTATCAAACCGGCGGAGGAGGCGCATGCCCTGGCTGCACGGCGGTTTGACGAGGTGCTTAAGGAACAGGAGTGGTTAAAAAAGCAGCTTCGCGAATTGCGCGTGCAGGCGGAAGAATCGGTGCGCGACAAAACGGTCATAAGCACGCAGCCCGGCGGCGTAACCGTTGTGGATATGGAAGGTTTGCTGGTTGGGTTGCCGTCCGAGCAATGGCTGCTGGCTGCCAGCCTGTCCACAAACCGGCATCTTAAATGGGGCTCCGAGCGTTATATGCGGGAGTATATTGAGCGCGGTATGGTTGTAGCCGATATCGCGGCGGAATATGGCATATTCTCGTGCTTTGCGGCACGGCGGGTAGGGCCGGAGGGCCGGGTGCTGCTCTTTGAGGAAGATAAAACCAGATTGCAATACATTCACGATAATTTGTCATTGAACGGATTTCTGGGAAAGGAAAATATCGCGCTTTATGATGAAGTCCCGGGGAATAAAGGCAAAAAAAACCTGGATGCCGTCCTCGCCGGGCAGCGGGTCGATTTTATCCGCATTTCCGGGGCGGCGGATATCCCCTCCGTTTGGGCGGGCATGGCAAATACGCTTGCGGTAAGCTTGAATGTGAAGATCATGCTGGAGTTTTCCCCCACCTGCCTGAAAGAAAAGGGGCATGACGCGGCGGCGTTTTATGATAGGGTACGGGGAGAAGGATTTGAAATTTCCGAGCTTAGCGAACAGGGCGGCGAAACCGCGCCTGCCGTTAAGGAACGGATATTCGCAAAAGAAAGCGCGGTGCTATTGCTCAGGAGGGTGTGGCGGCAAGGCGGCGCGATAGGATGACGAAAGTGTCGGAGAAAAGTGTTGTGGTCGTAGGCGGCGGCGGCCATGCCCGTTCCGTTTTGGATATTGCGCTTTCGCTGCCGGGGCTTTCGTTGTTCGGATGTGTCAACCCGTTTGGCCGGGATGTGCTTGGCGTGCCCTGTAAAGGTACCGAGGACGACCTTGAAAAGATATACGCTATGGGGATACGCTACGCGTTTGTCGCCATTGGGGAAAACGCCGCAAGGAACGAGGTTTACGACCGGATTGTCGCAATGGGCTTTGAGCCAGTGACAATTGTCAGCCCATATGCCGTTGTATCGGAGCGGGCGGCGCTTGGCAAAGGCGTTTGTGTGATGCCGGGCGCGGTGATCCATGTCAACGCTGTGATTGGTGATAACTGTATTGTCAACACAAATTGCAGTATCGACCATGACTGCAAAATAGGAAAGAGCTGCCATATCGCGCCGGGCGTTTCCATGTCGGGCACCGTATGCGTGGGCGACGGGGCGCACATTGGAACCGGCGCTTCGGTAATCGATAATATTACGATCGGGGCGCGCAGTTATATCGGCGCTGGCGCGGCTGTTGTGAAAAATATTACAAACGATGTGCTGGCGGTTGGTGTGCCGGCAAGGGTGATAAAGTATTTTAAAAGTGAGGGAACAAAAAAGAATGGATAAGTTTATTCCGGTAGCTGTCCCCTGTTTGGCGGGGAATGAGAAGAAATATGTAAACGATTGCCTGGACACTACATGGATCTCTTCCAACGGAAAATATATCGGGGAATTTGAAAGCCGGTTTGCGGCGTATATAGGCACGCGGGAAGCGGTGGCGTGTTGCAATGGAACAGTGGCACTGCATTTGGCCCTTCTGGCATTGGGGATAAAAGAGGGCGACGAGGTGATCGTACCCTCCTTTACCTACATAGCGACGGCGAACGCGGTGCGCTATTGCGGGGCCACGCCCGTCTTTGCGGATAGCCTCGCGGACACGTGGAACATGGACCCCGCCGCCATTCGAAAAAAGATAACGCCCAAGACAAAAGCGATTATTCCCGTGCACCTGTACGGCAACCCGTGCGATATGGACGCCGTTATGGCGATTGCGAAAGAATACGGCTTGTTTGTAGTGGAAGACGCGGCGGAATGCCACGGCGCCATCTATGGCGGGCGAAAGGCCGGCGCGATAGGAACGATGGGCGTGTTCAGCTTTTTTGGAAATAAGATCATCACGACCGGAGAGGGCGGCATGATCGTTACGGACGACGCCGCGCTTGCGCAGAAAATGCGCCTTTATCGAGGGCAGGGGATGGATCCGAAAAAAAGATACTGGTTTGACATAATCGGCTACAATTACAGAATGACCAACATAGAGGCGGCATTAGGCCTTGCGCAGCTTGAGGGGATAGACCGGCAGATAGCCGCGCGCGGGCAAGTCGCGCAATGGTATATCGAAGAATTAGCTGATCTTTTTAAAGATGGCGTTCTTGTGTTCCAGAAAACGACGGCGAACGCGGAAAATGTGTGGTGGATGTTTTCTGTGCTGCTGACCGACCGGTGCGCCATATCCCGCGACGTCTTGATGGAAAAGATGCAGGCGGACGGTGTGGAAACAAGGCCGCTTTTTTATCCCATGCATGTGATGCCACCTTATCTTGACGAATCCGCCGGGTGCGAAGTGGCGGAGGATATCGCGGCGCGGGGGCTCAACCTGCCGACGCACGCGCTGCTTGCGCGCGGCGATGTGGCGTACATATGCAGCAAGCTCAGAAACTATATCAAGGTATGAATTTGGAGGCGGACAGGTGAAGGTGTTACTTGCCAAAACAACGGAGACAACTTACGCGGAGGCGCGTATTTGCGAGACATTACGGCAAAAGCTTATAGAATATGGGCATCAGGCGGACGTTGCCATATCGCCCGCCTGTTCTGACCCCGCGAATATGATGGAGCAAATTCTGGCGCAGCGGTGTTACCAGATAGCAAACGCCTGCGACAGCCTAGTGTGTTTTCGGTTTCCCACCTGGTTTTTCAATCATGCAAACAAGTATTTCTGGCTTACCGCCTACCAGCCTTTTTCAGCGCAGCCTTCATCGGATGAGCCAATGGTAAGCGATCCGTATTTATCGGAATACATAACGCGCGCCACGCGCGCCGCTATGGCGGAGGCGGAGAAAGTGTACGCCGCCACCGGGGAAAGCGTGCCGGAATGTATGAATGACGCCGGGGTGGAATTGCTATATGCGCCCCTGGCCGGGGAAACAGCGTACCGGTGCGATTCCTTCGGCGATACCATCTATTGCCACGCGCACGCCGCTTCCCTTCCTGATATCGATTTGGTCTTGCAGGCAATGCAACACACAAAGACGGGTGTGAAGGCGTTCATTGCGGGAATACCCAACGGCTCACAGGTAAAAGAGCATATCTGGAAGCGTATCGCGGAAGCGGGCCTGTCTAAAAAAGTGGGTGTGCAAGAGGAAACATTTACGGAAGAGAACCACATCGGCAACCTGTCGCGCTGCCTTGCGGTGCTTCCGGCGTTTTTGCCGTCCGGAACGGAGTTTCATTACGCCGTGCAGGAAGCGGGCTGCTGCAATAAACCGGTGATATCCTGCGCTTCACCCGACTGCGACTTGCTCCGGCATGAAAAAAGCGGATATTGGGCGGGGCGCGACCCAAAAGTACTGGCGCGTTTATTTGATACCCTGTTTGAAGATAAAGCACTCGCGGAGAAAATGGGAGCGGAAAACGGCAGGACGGTGCGCGGCCTTGGGCTTTCCTGGGAGTCTATAGTCGGGAGGTTTACGAATTGAGAATTGCCGTAGTGAACAGCATGGTACCCTTTGTTTACGGGGGCTCCGAATTTTTAATAGACAGTCTCGTGGAAAAGCTGAATGAATACGGGCACGACGCGCGGGCGGTGCTGCTTCCGGTTGCCTGGGCTTCGGCCGAGGAAATCGAGTACGGCATGATGGGTATGCGCCTGACAAAACTCGAGAATACGGACAAGATGATTGCGATCAAGTTCCCGGTGTATTATATCGAGCATCCCAACAAGACGCTGTGGATGGTACACCAGTTCAGGCAGGCTTATGACCTGGAGGGTACGGAATACAATTTTTTTACACAGGAACATGAACATCAAAAACTGAAGCGGGCGGTTATGCAATCGGATAACGCGAATTTTAAAAAGCTTAAGGGAAATATTTACGTCAATTCACAAGTGACGGCAGACCGGCTTAAAAAATTCAACGGGTTTGACGCCAAGGTGCTTTTCCCGCCGCTGATGGACGCGCGGCGGTTTTATTGTGATTCCTACGGGGATTACGCATTCTATGTGAGCCGGGTAAACCACATCAAGCGGCAGTATGTCGCGGTGGAGGCGATGCGCTATGTGAAGAGCGGCGTAAAGCTGCTTCTGGCGGGCAAGGGCGACATACCGGAAGAGGAAAATCGCATCCACAGAATGATAGAGGAATATGGGCTTTCCGGTAAAGTGACGTATCTCGACCGTTTTGTGTCGCAGCAGGAAAAAGCGGATTACCTTTCAAAAGCGTTGTGCGGCCTTTATCTGGCGTATGACGAGGACTCTTATGGATATGTGACGCTTGAATGTATGCACGCGAAAAAGCCTATGATCACGTTTACGGATTCGGGCGGTACAGATGTGGTGGTGCATAACGACCGCACGGGGTATATGGTGGAACCCACGCCGGAGGCGCTTGCGGAAGCGCTGGACAGTATGTATGAAAACCGAAAGAAAACGATTGAAATGGGTGAGAATTGTATGCCGCTTTTAGAGGAGCTGGGCATTACCTGGGAAAATGTGATTGGGAGCTTGACGAAATGAAGATAGCATGGTTTACGCCATTTGGAATAAAAAGCGCCATAGGGGCCTACAGCAAGCATGCGGCGGAAGCGCTCGCGCAGTATGAGGGCGCCGTGGTCGACCTGTTTGTGGAAAAACAGGATAAAATGCACGAGACAACGCTGCGGAAGATTTTTTTCAAGGACTATGAAGATGTGGAAGATTTACTCCCTTCCTATGACGCGGTGATTTATAACATGGGGAATTATGCGCCGTTCCATGCCGCGATCTACGATGTGCTGCTGGCGTATCCCGGGATCGTAATCTCCCATGATGTGAGCATGGCGGAGTTTATGCTGGGTTATTGTAATCGGCAGGATCCCGCGATGTTTGGAAGGTTACTCGGGCGCCTGTATGGCCAGGAAGCCGCTGTCCGTATCCTGTATGATATCGGTTCCCGGGCTGCGGTATATAAAGTCGATTTTCTGAAGTACAATATGCAGGAATTTGTACTGCGGACCGCAAAAGGGGTGGTTGTGCACTCCCGTTACCACGCGCGTGTATTGGAAGAAAAGCGCCTTCGCCCTGTAGCAGTGATCCCGCTGATAGAGATGTGTGACGTTGTGGGGGGGGGCGATGGGGAAAGCCCGATTCCGGCGGGGCGCGTCAGTATGCTTACGGTCGGCCAGGCAAACTGGAACAAAATGTCGCTGGAAGTTATGGAGGCGATCGGGAAAAACCGGTTTTTGCGGGAAAATATTTGCTACTATGTCGTGGGGGCTACAAACGATAGCTTTTACCTGGATAGGTTGTTCCGGTTGCATGAAAAGCTAAAGCTTGAAGACTGTGTTAAGCTGATAGGCTATGTTGACTACCAGACATTAAACAGGTATTATAGCAACGTGGATATGATCTGCAATTTACGGTATCCGGCTTTTGAAGGTGGCTCCGCCAGCTTGCAGGAAGCACTTCTGCGGGGAAAACCCACACTGGTTTTAGATACCGGGCTGTACCACGGCTTGCCGGACGACTGTGTTGTTAAGGTCAGCGTAGCCGATATGGAAAAAGAATTACCGGATAAGCTTACGGCGCTTGTGAAAAACGCGCAGTACCGTGAGGAGCTCGGCACAAGGGGCCGGGCATTCGCGCAGGAATATTACGATAAACAGAAGTATGCCAAAAAGATGATTGCGTTTATAGAAGAGGTGGCGCGGCCGGATCTTAAAACAGCTCCGCTGCGGCGGCTTCTTGAAAAAGTACGCGTGGAGCTGAAAGAAACAGGGATGAATACCACCCTTGGCGAACCGCGCTTGCAGGTGGTAGATGGTATCGGCCGCGATATAGAATACTTGTTTGATATCGATACTATGCCAAAACGCGGCGATAGCAAAAAGAATGAGGATATGAATGAATAACCTGAAAGACTTGTGGAACTACCGCATGATGATCGGCAGTTTGGTAAAAAAAGAACTGATTGCGCGCTATAAAGGCTCGGTGCTTGGGTTTTTGTGGACGTTTATCAATCCGCTGTTTCAACTGATCATCTACACGGTTTTGTTTTCTGTGATTATGCGGTCGGGCATCGATAACTACGCTATGTTTCTGTTTGTGGGCCTTGTGCCGTGGCTTTTTTGCGCTACATCGCTCACGACGGGCTCTATGAGCGTGGTCATGTCGGCAGGGCTGGTGCAAAAAATATATTTCCCGCGTATGGTGCTACCCATTGTTTCCGTTACGGCAAATTTTGTAAACATGCTGCTCTCCTTTGTGATTGTGTTCATTGCTCTTATCGCGACGGGGGTAGGCATCGCGCCTGTAGCGGCGATGCTGCCCGTGGTAATGATCATAGAATATTTCTTTGTGCTGGGGCTGGTACTTATCTTTTCCGGGTTGGCGGTCTATTTCCGTGACCTTGAGCATATACTGGGCATTGTAACCATGGCATGGATGTACCTGACGCCCATTTTGTATACAGTCGATATGGTGCCCCCCGCTTTACAGACGTTTATGAAATATAACCCTATGACCGGGGTGATCCTTTCTTATAGGAATGTGTTATACTATCAGACAATGCCGGAGTTTGACATGCTTTTGCTTACAGTCGTTTATGCCGCTATTTTTATGGTGGTGGGCTATTTTGTATTTCAGCGTCTGCAACGGAAGTTTGCCGAAGAGCTTTGATTCTTGGAGATATAATGTAAATGGATATTATTGAAGTGAAAAATGTAACCAAACGGTTTAAATCTTATGCGGATAAAGCCGTAACCTTGAAAGAAAAAGCAATTTTTAAAAAACGGCGCAAATTTGCCGAGCGGGAAGTTTTAAAGAATATCAATGTCTCTATATCAAATGGCGAGGTTGTGGGCCTCATTGGTGAGAACGGATGCGGCAAAAGCACCCTTTTAAAGCTTTTAACGGGTATTATGTACCCGGAGGAAGGAACGATCACCGTTGATGGGCGTGTTTCCAGCTTAATCGAGCTGGGGGCGGGGTTTCACCCCGATATGTCCGGGCGGGACAACGTATATACAAACGCAGCTATTTTCGGCCTTTCAAAAAAGGAAACGGACAAGCGGTTTCAGGATATATTGGATTTTTCGGAATTGCATGAATTTATCGACAATCCGGTGCGCACCTATTCCTCCGGTATGTATATGCGCCTCGCATTTTCCGTGGCGATCAATGTGGATGCCGATATCCTGCTGATCGACGAAATACTGGCGGTGGGCGACGCGAATTTTAAAGCAAAATGTTTCAACAAACTTGACTCCTTAAAGGCGCAAGGCAAAACGATCGTGATCGTCACGCATGATATCGGTACGGTAGAGCGGTTTTGTACGCGCGCGCTGTGGCTCAATAACGGCAGGATCGCCAAAAGTGGCGACCGGTACCGTGTGGTCGAGGCATACCTCGCGTACATGGCGGAAAAACGTGAACGGTTGTTTGATAACGGTAAAGATTTTGACAAGGACGATGTGTTCCTGGCCTATAACTATCTTCTGCAAAGATTGCCGGACAGTGAGGAAACTGTGAACAACGCCTGTAACATATTCCGAAACAGGCAGGAACTTGCGGAATCGATTATAGAATCGGCCGAGTTTGCGGAAAGGGCGGAAAATAACGATTTTAAAGGCGTGTCCACAGAAAGGGCCTTCCGGGAATTTGAAGCGTATCGCTATACAAAACGGCACGAAGCACAAGCGGAAGAAGCGAGAACCGAAAGCGGTGACGAGTTTTCGGATGAGATCGTCGGCGAAACGGAAACGCATATGCGGTTTGGCAATGGAAAAGCGGTGATACTGGATGCCGCGTTTTTGAGCGCAGGCGAAAACAGCGCGGACACCTTGCGCGGCGGGCAACAGGCGACACTTAAAATAGATTACAAAATAAACGAAAAAGTGCAACATTACATATTTGGGTTTGATATTTTCACTGTGGATGACATTCATTGCTATGGGACAAGCATGAATGCGGACGGCTATATCTTTACATCCGCAAAAGAACAGGGCAGCGTGTACTGCGCCTTAAAAGATATGAACCTGGCGCCGGGGGAATATTTCCTGAATGTTTTTGTGCTCGATAATGCGCACAACCCGCTTGATTATATCAAAAGATACCGTACATTCTATGTGACGGGTGAAGAGAAATCCACCGGTATTGTGACATTCCGGCATGAGTGGTCGGTAAACTGAGAAAGGCGGCATATACCATGACGGATAGCCAGAGAATCATTTATGAAAAACTGCGACTGGCGAGGAAGGAAGAAATCCGCATAAGCCGCGAATACGAAGCGCGTTTTGAGGATGTAGACAAGTTGATTCAATCGGCGCAACATGACGTAGGCTTTCATTATGAGACGCCTATCACTTCCAAAAAACGAGGCGTTGGAAAAATCATCGTGGCGTATAAAAAGTTTATCCGAAAGAGCATCGCGTTCATCATGGGGCCGATTTTGGCGGAGCAAACCGAGAAAAACAAACGTTTTTACAAGATTTTGCATCACTTATCCGAAATACAGCGCATGATGAAAAAAGACATGGAACAGGAGACAGCCCGGGTAAAAAACGAGCTGCGGCGGCTGGACGGAATGCTAAAGCAAAAGAGTAATGACATAAAAAGCGGTGCTTTGGAGAATAGGGAATGAATATCGCGATCGATATACAGCCGCTGGTTTCCGTATCGAAAGTACGGGGAATCGGCACGTATACAAAAGGGCTTTTAAACGCGTTGTTCCGGCTGGATACAAAAAACAGGTATTTTCTGTTTAACATGTTCGTGGAAGAAGAACTAGGTGATATCATAAAATATGGAGACAATGTGAGCCACCATTATTTCCATATGGGTAAAAAAGCCTGCCTGCTGGAACACAAGGATTATGCAAAAGATGCTTCCGATGAAGAATATGAGGCGTTGATCTGCGCACTGTACCAGCGCTTTATCCGGGAAAACCAGATAGAGATCTTCTTTATTACCACTACACTTGATTACTGGTGCAGTTACAAGAGAGAGTGGTTTTCTGGTGCGTGCGTCGTTGCCATGGTATATGATGTGATCCCGTTGCTTTTTTCGGATATCTACCTGACTACCGGCGCCGCAAAGGAGTATTATGCCGACGCGATCGAGTTTTGGAAAAGCGCAGACAAGCTTCTGGCCATTTCGCAGTCTGTGAAAGACGACCTTGTGGAGTATCTGGGGATCGATCCCGCAAAGATTGACGTTATCTACTCAGGGTATGATACCAGTTTCGCGGAAGGCCAATACACAGAAGAAGAAAAAAAGGCGCTTTACAAAAAATTCGGTATCAACAAGAAATACCTGCTGTTTCCGACCGCGCCGGACTACCGAAAAAACCTTTTGCCCACGCTGGAAGCGTTTGAGGCGCTTCCCGGAAACCTGAAGTCGGCGTATCAGTTTGTCGTTACCGGCTGGATCGATGACCCTTTATATTATCCGCTTATGAAACGGCTGGAAGAACAAGGCATGCAAAGCCGTATCAAAATTACGCGGTATGTGTCGCATCATGAATTGATGATATTTTATAAAAATGCGTCCCTCCTCGTCTTCCCTTCACTGTACGAAGGGTTTGGCCTGCCGGTCATGGAAGCTTTTTCCTGCGGATTGAACGCTGTTACATCAAACAATTCCAGTTTGGGGGAAATAGCGGCGGGCGCGGCTGTGCTGGTAGACCCATACTCTGTGCAAAGCATTACCGAGGGTGTGGAAAAAGCGCTTTGCGGTTTTGATTTCTCCGTATTCGAGCGCGCAAAAAATGAGCGGCTTAAACAGTTTACCTGGGAAAACACGGCACGCGCGGCGTTGCCCGCGCTTACGGAAAGAAAACCTGCCCCGCGCGCCCAAAAACGCAAGCTAGCGTATTTCGCGCCGATGGGCACGCGTAACCTTTTCCTCAGGCAAAGCTACGCCGATTTGATGGAGGCGCTTTCTCTTTACTATGACGTCCATGTGTTTTGTGAGGATACCGCTGCCCTGCCGGAAGGGATACGGGCGCATCCGGCGGGCGCGTTCCAGTCGTATGCGTCACAGTTTGAAGAGCGATTATATCACGTTTCGGACGAGCCGGACAGCATGTACCTGTTGCCTTGGCTTGCCGCGTACCCCGGAACGGTTGTGCTGCATGACGCGCATATCCATCAAAGCGCGTACCGTTATTTTGTGGAGCAGAAAGACGACAGGCAGGCATATTATGGGTTGCTGCGGCGTGAGCTTAAAAACGCGAGGGAAATCATAGCTATGATGGAAAGTGGCCCGGAAGCGGCGGATAAAGTCATACGGGAACTTCCGCTTACCGGGTTTATCACAGCGGGTGCGAAAAAACTGGTGGTAAACAGCATTGCCCTGCGCAATGAGCTCATGGAGGAAGATCTCGGCGGGCTGCGGCTTTACGCGGTCCCCTATCAGAGGGCGGAACACGCCACCGCAGACGGGAACAGCCAGAAGCTTGTTTATGCCGTGGCGGGACTGACGTGTATAGAAGGCCTGTATCCCGTTCTTTGTGCACTCGCCCATCCTTTTTTTGCGGATGGCGCGCTTGCAGCGGCTCTTAGCGGCGACATCACGGAGGAAGCGGTGCTTCAAGCCGCAAAAGAGTGTGGTTTTGTCGGTGCGATTACGTTTGTGGGGCCGGATGCGCACAACCGTTACGTGGAAACGGCGGATGTGTGCGTCGTTTTGCCGAGTGTGGATCTGCGTGCGCATGCCGGGTGGTTTTTTGAATTGCTTGCGCGGGCAAAAAGTGTGGTATCGCTCGACGGCAGTGCGCGCGGCCTTGCGGATGAAAGCTGTCTCTCCATCATAGATTATAACGATCAGGCCTATCATTTGCGCGTAGAGCTTGAGCGGTTGTTGGCCGATGAAAAAACGACCGCATACCTGCATGGAAACCTGCGGCGTTTTCTTGACGCGAAAAGAGAATGCTGCCGCATTGCCGGTTTTGTATCGCAACCACTGCGCCCTGTTTTGACAGAGGCGCTCATCCGGCGTATTTACCTGCGCGACCTTTGGCCGCGCGGTTATACGGAAAAAGACGAGCTTGCAAAAATCGCGGTAACGCTGGATTATATTCAGAACGGAACGGCGGCGGATGTGCGGAGCCTCATGGATAAGACCTATTGTGGGGATGTCGCGGAAAACGAAACGGAAACAAAGGTGCCGACTTGAAAAAAATTTGTTTTGTCGTGCAGCGGTATGGGCGCGAAGTGAACGGCGGCGCGGAATACCTGTGCAAACTTTACGCCGAACAGCTGGCCGGTTATTATGACGTAACGGTGCTCACAAGCTGCGCTGTCGATTACCTCACGTGGGAAAATGAATACCCGCCGGGCGAGCAAACGGTGGACGGCATTAAAGTGATCCGGTATCCCTCGGTTTTACAGCGTGATATGTATACGTTTGTGCCAAATATGCAGCGCTATTACGCCAAAGACGACAAGGATTTTTACGACGACTTTATCTGGATGGAGGAAAATGGCCCCGTCTGTCCCGATATCTTTCGTTATATTAGGGAACATAAGCAGGAATATGACGTTTTTATCTTTGTATGTTACTTATATTACCCCACAACATTTTGCATGGGCGAGGTCGCCGAAAAAGCGATCCTCATTCCGACCGCGCATGACGAGCAGCCCATTCATGAATGTGAGATGTTTCAGGCCATATTCAGCGCGCCCGCCGGAATCATTTTCCTGACGGATGAAGAACGGCAGCTTGTGCACAAAAAATTCAATAACGCCCATATTCCCAGCGTGACCACCGGCTCGGGCATTACGCCACCCGATGAGGAGCTGGTTGACGCGCATACGGAAATATTCCACAAAAACGGTTTGGAAAAAACAGATCCGTACATTGTCTACATCGGCAGGATAGAGCAGGGAAAATCCTGTGGCCTTTTGTTTGACAGCTTTTTAGAGTACAAGGCAAAGTATGGCGACAAGCTGAAGCTGGTTCTTGCGGGTAAAACGAGCGAACATCTTTTGATCCCGGAGCACAGCGACATCGTATATGCGGGGTTTGTCAGCGAAGAAGAAAAATTCGCGCTGGTGAAAAACGCGGATGTACTGGTGCTTCCCTCACAAAATGAAAGCCTCAGCTTGGTGGTTTTGGAAGCAATGACCATGGGGGTTCCCGTTATTGTAAACGCAAATTGTGAAGTGCTGAAAGGCCATATTGACAAAAGCGGCGGCGGCCTGTATTTTTATGACCAGCGTGAGCTTACCCTTGCGATCCGCCATCTGGTGGCGCACAGCGAAGCCCGCGCGGCGCTGGGGGAACGCGGAAAGGCTTATATGGATCGGACTTATTCATGGGATACAATCATTGGGAAGATACAAGAACTGATCGAAAAGGTGTGCGCTTATGCCTAAGAAAAAACTGTGCCTTGTGTGCGCGAGTTACGGATACCATTTTTCAGACGGTGCGGAGCAGCTTGCCGCGGCATACGCGCGCCTGCTTGCGCCCTGCTATGATGTTTCCATACTGACGACAACTACGCACTTTGCGCACCAGTCGGAAAATTCCTTTATGCCGGGCGACTATATGTGGGAAGGGATACCGGTATACCGGTGTTATGTGCAAGAAGCAAAACAAGACCGCGCGGCGCTTTATGCCGATGTGCTGCAAAACCCTTATCACGATATGAAAGCAGCGGCGCTCTTCCTGCGCGCGGTTGGCCCGTATTCGCCCGACCTGCTGCAGTACCTTATAGATTACAGAAGTAAATATGACGCGTTTCTGTTTTTTGGCTGGCGGCATTACCACGCAACCGGCGGGCTTCCGCTCGTGGCTGGCAAGTCTGTTTTGATCCCCTGTGCCGACGCGGACGAATTGCTTATGAAATGTAACTATTTCCGCTACCTGCTCCACATGCCGCGGGCGATCGTGTACCAATCGGAGGAAGAACGGGAATGGGTACAGGGATATTTCCATAACAAAAAAGTGAAAAGCAGCGTTGTGGGCTACGGCGCACCGCAGGAAACGCCACCGCCGCTTTCCCCAAAGACATGCTATAAATACGCGCTTAACGCCCCGTACATCGTTGGGCATGTTTACGGCGAAGAGGACTGCGCGGCGCTGCTGGCGCATTTTTCCGTGCACAAACAACAGTGTCCGGTTGCCTTAAAGTTGTTGCTTTTGGGTGGCGCTTGTGCCGATATCCCTTTCACGGCCGATGTGACATACGCCGGGCGCATAGAGGAAACAGGGGAGGTGCTAGCGGGCGCGCGGGCCTTTGTTTCGGCATTCGGGGCGGCGCGGCAGGACAACATGGCGATTGACGCGATGCAGGCGGGGACGCCGCTTCTTTTGTGCGCCCGTTCCCCATTCTATAAACGGCTGGCCAGCGAAAGCGGCGCGGGGCTTACTTTTGAGACGGCGGAAGAATTCAGGGGTGCGCTTAATAAAATTTTATTGGAAAAAGATGCGGCGGATTCCTTTTCCGCAAACGGCCGCGCTTATGCCCGGGAAAATAATGACTGGGCGCGCAGCCTGCCTGAAATAAGGAAGCTGCTTGACGGCGTATGCGGTAAGACGCTATAGGGGGAGTGGCCTGCTTGCATTGTTTTGTATTCGGGTCGGCAGTCGCGGCACATTGCTTGATGCCCATCGGAATCGTCGGGCGCATTCCCACTTCCTCTATTTCCCCCGTCTGGCGCGCGGGCGGGCGGCGAAGAATGATTAGAAAAAACACGGCTTTCTATGCCGGTACTTTTTACTGCTATGCGGCAGTGTTTTTTCTCATAGCGGAGTGCCCTTACTGTCTTATCCATGACGGAGCGTCTGATGAGACGCACGCGCGTGTGCCAGGCGACACACCAACACCTTTCCCGCGCGCAGCGCGGGAAAGGTTCTAACAACTGACGTAAAAAGTCTGTATCGCCCGGCGCAACAAAATCTGTGCCGCTCATGATGCTATAGTTCTCCATCCACGCAAAACGACCACTCCCACTATAGGAGCACGTTTTATCGGTTATTACTTCTATTGCGTGCGTTTGGCCTTCATTTCCGTAAATTGAAGGTACAGTTCATCCACATAAGTACGCGTGCATTTTGACAGCATTTCCGGCGCGATCAGTTTTATATATTCCGCGAAGTCACTTACGCTGACGTCATGCTCCGCAAGCAGATAAGACGCGAAATTCGGGTGCGCGCACCGCATCGCCGTTATCATATAGTAAGGCGAATACCCCCACTGGTTTTTCTCGAACTCAGGCTCGGTGACTTCACTGATCACGCGAAAAATACTGTCGAGGTCATATTTTTCGCCATACTGCGCGTTATAGTAATGGGCAATCAATTCTGTCTGTAAATTGCCCGCCCCGCGGCCCATGCCGTTGACGGATGAATCAATAATGTAATCCCGGTCATTTTGCATCTCAAAGAACAGTGAGGCGTTCACTTGCGCGAGCAGCATATTATTATGCCCATGAAACCCTATCTTTATATTCTTGTCCAGATTTTCATCCAGTATAGACACAAAAGAACGCAACTCTTTCGTTGTCATGCAACCGAACGAATCTACGATAGAAACGGCATAAGTGGGCAGGCTGCCACAGAATTTTTCAACCAGCGCCTCAAATTCCTGCTGCGAGTAGTCCACGGTAACCATGGGCTGCAACAGCAGGTCATAGCCTTTTTGCACAACCTTTTCACAAAAGGGCAGCGTTTGGTCTATCTGCCGCTTATAAAAGACAACGCGAATCCCGTCGGCGGTGTTCTCGTCCCGCTCGCTCAAACTGTTTGCGTCAAACTGGAAAACGTCCGACATAAGCACATATTTACAGTTTTTCCTGTCAGTCGGCAAAAATCTCGAAGCGGATTTCATATTCAGGAAGGTGGACCCCTGCACATCCTGCAATATGGAAGTCAAATACCCGACCTCAATATAATCCATGCCCGCGTTTGTCAGGTTGTTGAGTACGGATGCAATTTGGGCTTCGGAAAAATCCCAGTTATTTGTATGCCCGCCGTCCCTCAAAGTGCAATCCAGAAGCTCTATCATTTTCCGGCCAACTCCTTGTATAGTAAATTCGCGATTTCAAAATCTTCCGGGTTGTCAATATCAAATGCTTCAATTTCCCCGGTTATATATAAGAACGGATTAAAACCAACGCGGCGGCCATATTCTACAAACAGTGATTTTGTGAAAACATACGCATTGGAGGATTCTTTGTAAAGAGGCACCAAATCCTGTGTGCGCGGAACATTGCCCGGATCATAATTTAACGGCGCGCCGTCTTTCCAGAGGAAACTTTGTATTTTAGAGGCGCAAAAAGCCGAGTCAAACTCACCGGATGCCACCTTTTCGATACATACCTCAAAGCTTTTTGCGGTGGCAAACGGCGCTGTTGCGTGCGTCATTATATAAATGCCGGCATCAACCAGCTTCATGAACTCGGTAATGAGCTGGTTGACGGTAACAGTATTTCCGTCCAGCCAAGCGGGCCTTTGCAAAAATAGTATTCCGTCCAGCAAATACTCTTGTATGGCCGTGTCAGAGCAGAAGACATACACTTCATCAATGTGCCTGGCGGCAAGGCACGCCTTTTGGATTAAGTGGATTAAGGGTGTGCCGTCATACAGCTTTTTTATATTCTTTCCGGGCAAGCGTTCGTTGTTTAATTTAATAGGTATAAACGCGACTGTTTTCATCAATTCTCCCTTGCACAGCATCCATTCTTTACATGCGCCTGCGTATATGGCTAAATAACCGCACAGTCTGCGGTTTCCGCCCTGGTTTGCATGTAATGCTCAAAGTGCTTCATGTAGATATCCGTCGGGGATGGGTTTCCCAACCGATAACGGATATAGTTTTCATCCGTGACCCATTCCCACGGAACCAAATAGCCGAAAACGACAAAGTTGATAAACTCCAGCGACGCGATTGTTTCACTGGGGTCGGCCATGCCTTTATTGCTCATGAAATAATAGGGAGCCTCGCCATAGGCGCACGCCAGCTTGCCCAACAGCAGCGTTTCAAACAATACATTGCTTTTCACCGCGGCGACCCTCTTACATTTGCAGATGAAATGAAAAGAGGAGGGCGAAACATCATTGTTCATAACACCGCCGCCATAGGCTTGGTTGGGATGCCCCCGAAAAACCACCTGGTCATAGTCATAACGCCGCAACGCGTTCATTTTCAACTCCGCGGCGGACATCAGAGTATCTTTTATCGTCAATCCATAATTCATTGTGGGCAGGGCAACCCCCAATTCATAAACAGGTTTCATATCCATTATATCCATAAGCTGAGGAAGCATTTTCTTATCAGCCATCAGGGAAATCAGTTCCTTGCGGCTCAGTATGGGAACAGGTTTTTTTTCGGCTTCTACCAAAAATGTCTTGTATCGATCTTCCAGTTCCCCGGTTCCGTACATGTCTTTTAAATCAAAATAACCGGTATGAAAATCGTAAGTCGGCGGCCGGAAGGGCCCGAATTCATTATGGATAATAGGGATTCCCCTTTTGCGGGCAATATATTTTAAGCTCTCCGTAGAGCAAAAACACTGGAACGCTTCGATGGGTTCCTCAAAGTCGGCCGCGATGCGGTCCAGCAATTGCTCGATATATTCCTCGAATGACTCGTCACGGTTTTTAAGCAAATAGATCCATGCGTCAAGCTGGGAAGGGAACCGGCCTATCAGAGATTGTTCAAATTCCGCCGAAATCATATAAAACGGCGCTAGATCCAACTCATCTTGCGCCGGCTTACCAAACCGGAATTTTTTCCGCATCGCCTCGAACCACATATCTCCCAGCCCGAGCCGCGCCATTGTTTTAAGGGGCTGGCAATACCGCTCGTGCGCGATCACTGGCCAGCCATGCTTTTTTGTCATTTCAAAATACATATAGAATGGCGCGATATGGTCATATTCATTCACTGTCTCCATATTAAAAATAAAAGGTACAATCATCGTTTTGCCTCTCGTCTTATATTTTTCGTGTTTTTATTATAACATGGATCAAAACGATAGCAAACCGTTACTTTCACAGGAGGAGTGGCCCATCCGTACGTGGTTTTGAATTAACTTTGGCAGTGTTTACCCGCAGCAGCAATTCTACTTAATCACTAGGTTATCGCTTCCAAGGTATGCCTTCAGCTCCTCCGCAAGCGCGGCGCAATACCGCACGCTACGCCCGCCGGTGAGCTTATATTTCTGGTTTGTCTTTTCCACAAAAACCACGATGCTGCTGTTTCCCGGGTAACGCCCGCTGATGGCAAGCAGCCCGTCCACATCGGAATCGCCTGCCTCGGGCACTTTCACATAAAACTGTTTTCCGTTGTAAAACGCGTCATTTGGCACAAACGGGGCGACCTCCTCGGCGAGCAGCTCTACGCCGTTTGCTGCCGTAACGGTGATCTTCCCCTTAACGGTTATGATAGCGTCATTCGCGAGAAAGCCCTCGCAGGCGGCGTATGTGTTGGGAAAGATGATAACACCAATCTGCGCCGACATATCCTCCAGTGTGATATTCGCCATGTTTTGGTTGTTTTGTTTTGTACGCCGCACTTTAACCGACGTGACGATGCCGAGAAGCTCTACCTGCCGCCCGTCGTATTCATACATGCTCGCCTCATTTTCGGCGGCGCCCATGATCTGCGCGATAGAATCTTCACGCGCCAGCAAAACTTCCCGGAGGTCGTCGAGCGGGTGGCCGCTTATGTACAGCCCGGTCATCTCCTTTTCGAGGGAGAGCAGGCGGTCGTGCGGGTATTCTTCCACATCCAGGAGCACGGCGGCAAGTGGCGCGAAATCGTCCTGCGCACTGTCAAACAGCGAAAGCTGGCCGGAAGACAGGCGCTTTTCACGCTGCTGCGCGGCATACAGGCTATCTTCATATATGGACATAAGCTGCGCGCGCTTTACATGAAGACTGTCAAAACAGCCGGACAATATAAGGCTTTCCAACCGCTTCTTATTGAGGACCGCCGTATTTCTGCCCACAAAATCGTCGAAGCTCCAGTAGCCGCCTTCCCGCCGCTCTACTACCGCTTCGATCGCCTCGCCCACGTTTGTGATGGCGGAAAGGCCAAAACGTATCCCGCCGTTTTCGGTGGAAAAACGCATTTGAGATTTGTTGATATCCGGCGGCAGCACGCGTATGCCCGCTTTGCGCAAATACTGGATATACGCCGCGAGCTTGGGTTTTGCGCCCACAAAGCTGTTTAAAAGCGCCGTCATGAACTCCACCGGGTAATAGTATTTCAAATACGCCGTCTGGTAAGCCACGACAGCGTAGGCGCAGGCATGCGATTTATTGAACGCGTAGTTCGCGAACGCCATCATCTGGTCAAACAGTTCGTTGGCCGTTTTTTCGTCCATGCCGCTTTTCACCGCGCCCTTTACGCCTTCGCTTTCATCGCCGTGGATAAACAGGCGGCGCTCTTTTTCCAGCACGGCCTGCTGCTTTTTGCTCATGGCGCGGCGCACAAGGTCGCTCCTCGCCATGGAATAACCGGCGACGTCGCGCACGATGCGCATGATCTGTTCCTGGTAGACCATGCAACCGTAGGTATCGGCAAGAATGGGCGCAAGAAGCGGGTGCGCGTAATGTACGCCGTCTGGATTCCGCTTGCACCGTATATATTCGGGAATAAATTCCATGGGCCCGGGGCGGAACAGCGCGATGCCCACCATCAAATCGTCCAGGCAGGTGGGTTTAAGGTCTTGCATCAGGCCGCGCATGCCGCCGCTTTCCAGTTGGAAGAGGCCTTCGGTTTCGCCCGAGGCGATCAGCTTATATACATCCGGGTCGCTGTAGCCGATCCGGTCCAGGTCGATCGCGACGCCGTGGTTTTGTTCCGCCATCGCGATCGCGTCGCGCAGCACGGTAAGCGTGCGCAGGCCGAGGAAGTCCATTTTAAGAAGCCCCAGGTCTTCCAGTTTTTTCATTGTGTACTGCGTCATGACGCTTTCGTCTTTTGTGTTTTTTTGCAGCGGCACATATTCCGTGATAGGCTCTTTCGCGATCACAACGCCCGCCGCGTGCGTGGAGGCGTGCCGGGGCATACCTTCCAGCTTTTTGGACGTATCGATGACCTTGCGCGCAAGTTCGTTGTTTTCATATTCGGCGCGCAGTTTTTCATTCTGCTTGAGCGCTTTGTCTATCGTGATCTTGAGGTCAAAGGGCACCATTTTGGCAAGGCGGTCGGCCTCGGCCACGCTCATGCTCATCACGCGGGCCACGTCGCGTATCACAAGCCGCGCCCCCAGCGTGCCGAAAGTGATGATCTGCGCCACTTTGTCCGCGCCGTATTTTTTTGTCACGTATTCTATGACCTCCGGGCGGCGTTCGTAGCAAAAATCGATGTCGATATCCGGCATACTGATACGCTCGGGGTTTAGAAACCGCTCAAATAGCAGGTTGTAGGCAAGCGGGTCGATATTTGTGATGCCGAGGGCGTACGCGATGATGCTGCCCGCCGCGCTGCCCCGGCCCGGCCCCACCATGATATGGCTCTGCTTGGCAAACCGCACAAAATCCCACACGATCAGGAAATAATCGGTGAAACCCATCGAGTGGATGGTGGAAAGCTCGTACTGGAAGCGGGCGCTTATTTCCTCTGTGATTTCGGGATAGCGTTCCTTTAACCCCTGCTTTGCCACGCCCAGGAGATATTCCTCGTTGGTAACACCGGCGGGCGCTTCAAAATGCGGCAGGTGGTATGTACCGAACGTGATGTTCAGGTTGCATTTTTCCGCGACTTCGGCGGTGTTTTCTATTACCTTAGGCGCGTTTGAAAAAAGCGTGCGCATTTCTTCTTCAGATTTTAGGTAAAACTCCTGCGTTTCAAAGGACATGCGGGACGGCTCATCCAGCGTGGTTGCCGTTTGGATGCATAGCAGCACATCCTGCGCGAACGAATCGTCTTTGGCCACATAGTGTACGTCGTTCGTCGCGACGGCTTTGATGGAAAGCTCATCGGCCAGCTTTAAAATAAGCGGGTTTATTTTCCGTTGGTCGGCAATCCCGTGATCCTGTATCTCAAGGTAAAAATCTTCGCCAAACATACCTTTAAGGCGCAGGGCAAGTTCTTTTGCCCCTTCGTAATTGTTTTGCAGCAACAGTTGCTGGATATCGCCCGCGAGGCAGGCGGCAAGGCATAGGAGGCCATCCGTATGGCGGGAGAGCAAGTCATAATCGATGCGTGGTTTATAATAATACCCCTCCAGAAAACCGGCGGAAACCAGCTTCATCAGGTTTTGATAGCCTTCGTAATCTTTTGCCAGCAAAACGAGGTGCGCGTATTCTTTGCTGACGACGTTTTTTTCAAACCGGCTGCCGCGCGCCACATACACCTCGCAGCCGATGATGGGCTTTATGCCCATTGCTTTTGCTTCCCTGTAAAAATCGATTACGCCGTACATCGCGCCGTGGTCGGTGATAGCAAGGCTTTCCATGCCCAGTTCTTTGGCGCGCGCCAAAAGGGCGCTGACCCGCCCGGCGCCGTCCAGCAGGCTATATTCGGTATGTACGTGTAAATGTGTAAAATTCCCCATATTTCATGCTTGTATACAGCCGGTTAGTATTCCACTTTTTCCAGTCCGTGGATGTTGTTGAACGGCCAGATAACGAACAGCCCATGCCCCAAAATGGCGTCGTGGCTAATCGCGCCCAGCGTGCGGCTGTCCATAGAATGCGCGCGGTTGTCTCCCATGACGAATACGCTGTCTTCCGGGACGGTGTAGGCCGCCATATCCTGATACGGTTCCGGGTTGATGTAAGGTTCGTTGAGCGCCACGCCATCCACATATACGATGTTGTCCATAATTTCCACCGTTTCACCCGGCAGGGCGATGGCGCGCTTCACATACGTACCCGTCATATTCGGGTATTCCACAATGATGATCTCACCGCGGTTCGGCAGCCTGCCGTATCGCGTTACTTTTTCCACAGCCACGCGTTCATTTGTGTACAGCGTGGGGTACATGGATTCCCCGTCTACCAATATGATTTCAAAAATAAAAGCGCGGACAAAAAAAGCGACGGCAACCGCACAGGCAATGGCGATGACCCAGCCGAGCGCTTCTCTTTTCCTTGTCTTTTCCCTGGCTTTTCCGGCGGAGGTCTGTTCGCGTTTGCGCCGCCTGCCAAATTCGTCATAATCCGCAAGGTCGGCAGGGTCGTATTCCTCCACGACGGATTCGATCTTTGCACCGGGCCTTTGCGCCGCCGCCCCGGAAGTGTCGCCGGACGG
>QMCD01000509.1_pt1 | contig 27008 bp, 16 predicted proteins | sample 1821841 | NCBI WGS metagenome assembly QMCD01 (sample SAMN01991225, study PRJNA193472) | Termite gut metagenome, whole genome shotgun sequencing project. | isolation source: worker | host: Macrotermes natalensis | reverse complement strand
CGGTGTTGTTGTACGACCCGTTGTCGCCTCTTTCGCCGCGAATCCGGTGTCCGGAAACCACGTTGCGGGTCGAGCCGGACGGGCGTGTGTTGGCCTTTGTGCGCAACGACCAAGGCCCGGCGTGGGTCTTCGAGAGTCGAGACTGCGGTCGAAGCTGGGCCCCGGGAGCGCACTTCGCGCCGATGGCGGTGGGCAACTCGAAGATCTTTGCGGGCGAGCTGTCGGACGGACGGCGATACCTTATATATAACGAGGACAGGGGATACTTCGAGCGATCGCTGCTGGTGATCGCGCTGAGCGAACCCGGTGCGGCGCACTATTCGAGGGTGTACAAGCTGTTCGAGGATGTGGACGAGGTTTTGGGTCGCGGGTCGAAGTGGTTCTATCCCTGTGCCGTCGAGTCGGACGGGGCACTTTATGTCGCCTGCACGTTGCAGGAGCCGACCGACCACAGGAGTGCCGTTATCGCGCGCCTCCAACTTTAGCGGGCGGCGCGGCTGAGGCTGTGGATGATGCCGTCCACCAGGCCGATCTTGGGAACGATGATCTGGTCGATGCGGCAGGTGCGGGCGGCGGTGATGAAGAGGTCGAGCGCGGGGGCGATCACGTCCGCGCGGTAGTCGTTAAGGCCCATACGCTCGATGCGCTCGGCGAGGCTCATTTCGGACAATTGCTCGGCCAACAACTCCAACTCCACGAGGCGCAAAGTCTCGCGCTCTTTTCCGGCCAACATCTTGTGCGCCTTGTTGATGTTGCCGCCCGAACCGATAATCGCAACGGGCTTGTACTCCGTCCGAACACTCTTCAACCATTTACGAAAACGTTCGCACTCGGCTGGGTCGACCCCGCCGCTGAGAGTGCGCACCGTGCCCAACGCGAACGACTCCGAGCAGGCCCGGCGGCGGTTACTGTAAACGGTCACCTCGGTCGAACCGCCACCAACGTCGACGTACAGGTAGCGCTTGTCGGAGTTCATCAACCCCGCGATGTCGCCCGCCTCGAAGATAGTTTCGGCCTCCTGCCGGCCTGAGATGATCTCCACCGCGATGCCGCTGCGGGAGCGAATCTCCTCGACTATTGCGGGGCCGTTTGCCGCCTCACGCATCGCCGAAGTGGCGCAGGCGCGGTGGGCCTTAACCTCGAAAACCCGCATCAGGTGGGCAAAAGCCTGCATAGCCTCGACGAGGCGTTCGCGCTTCGCGGGGCCGATCTCACCGTGGGTGAAAACGTCCTCCCCGAGGCGAACCGGAACCCGAATAAAGGCTGCCTTCTTGAACTCGACCGCGCCCTCGGAGCCCTCCGAGTCCGAGCCGCTGGAACCCACCCCCGTGCCGCCCCGTTCGACGTAGCTGATGAGCAGTCTGAAGGCGTTGGAACCGATGTCGATGGCGGCAAAAGTTTCGCGGGTCATACTGGTGAATTCTCGGGGGATTCGTGGTGCAGGTTTTCGAAGTAGTCGTACAATTCGCTCTGGCTGCGGTGGGCGGGGGCGTCGTCGGGTCGCGGCACGTAGTCGTTGTGGTAGGGTGGGGCGATGCGGCGAGCCTTGGTGTTGTCGGCCCACTGGATGGCGAAGTAACCCTCGAGCGTGGCGTGGATGGCGCGGTCGCGAATCGGAACCCCCACCTCGACGCGGCGTTCGAGGTTGCGGGTCATTGCGTCGGCCGACATAATCCAACTGCGGGGTTTGCCGCCGCACGCCGCGATGATGACCCGGGCGTGTTCGAGGTATTTGTCCACGATGCTGCGCACCTCGATGTTCTCGCTCAGACCCTCGACCCCGGCCTGCAGGCAGCAAGCCCCGCGAACCAGAAGCCGGACTTCGACCCCGGCCCGCGACGCCTCGTAGAACTTACGCACCATTCGTTCGTCGGTCAGGGAGTTGAACTTGGCGTGGATCCAGGCCGGTTTGCCGCGGCGGGCGTTGCGGATCTCCTCGTCGATGATGGTCTCGATCTGGCGGCGCATAAAGTAGGGCGCGACGAGAAGCTTTTTGTACGTCGGGTGCTTGTGGGTGTTTTGCAGAAAGTCGAACACCTTGCGGGCATCCTCAACCACGGCCTCATCCGCCGTCAACAGTCCGATGTCGCCGTAGATGCGGGCGGTGTCCTCGTTGAAGTTACCGGTGCCGACGTAGACGTAACCGCGCAGGGAGTTACCCTCGCGACGCTCGATGAGCAACAACTTGGCGTGGACCTTCAGCTCCTCCTCGCTATGGACCACCTTAACGCCACCCTGCTGCAAAAGGTCGGTGTTGTCGATGTTCTGCTCCTCGTCGAAGCGAGCCTTCAACTCGACCATCGCCGTGACCGACTTACCGTTCTGGGCGGCGCTCAACAGGGCGTGAATAACCTTCGAATGCTCGGCGGTGCGGTAAAGGGTGATGTGGATGGATTGCACGCGCGGGTCGACAGCCGCCTCGCGCAACAGGTCGATGAAGTGGTTGAAAGTGTGGTAGGGGTAGAACAACATCACGTCGCCGTTGCGGATCACCCCGAGGACGCTTTCGCGCGGGTCGATGCGGGGATGGAGCAGGGCGGTGCTACGGGGCTCTTCGAGGGCGGGGTTCACGCGCGGAAAGCGCATCAGGTCTCTCATCTGGTGGTAGCGGCCGCCGGGCTGAAGTCGCTGGGGGCGGCGGATACCTAACTTCCTGGCGATCGTTTCCAACACGTCGGGAGGCATCGTCTCGTCGTAAACAAGCCGGACGGGGCGGCCGTGCTCGCGCTTCGAAAGGCCCTGGAACATCTTCTCCGAGAGGCTTTTCGACACGTCGTCGTCCAACGGAAGGGTGGCGTCGCGAACGATCTTGAAGGTGTGGGCCGAGATAGTGTCGTGGGGGAACATAAAGAATATGTCGTCCAGAAACAACCGAACGATGTCGTCCAGAAAGATCACGTCAGTGCGGCCGGGGGCGGAAGGCAGAACGACGAACCGTGGGCAAGCCTCGCTGACAGGCATCTGCAACAAGGCGTAACGCGACGAAGCCCCGGAGGTCATCTTAACGGCCAGGTAAATTTTACCGTCCCCCAGGAAAGGGATCTCGACGCTCTTGCGAAGAAGAAGCGGCACGAGGCGGATCGAAATGACGTTCGCAAAGTAGGTGCGACAGAAAGCCAACTGTTCCTCGCTCAGGCCCGTTTCGTCGACCAGCCGGATGCCGTGGGTTTCGAGCTCGGTGCGAGTGGCGTCCCACGTCTGGCGAAAAAGCTCGCGCGACTCACCCAGGCATCCGTCGATCAGGGGCAACAGTTCGGCAGGAGTATAGCCACCGGTCATTCGGATAGGTTTTTTGCTCTTCAGCTCGGCCAGGCGGATGATGTTGGCAACGCGAACGCGGATGAACTCGTCCTGATTGTTCGAAAAAATCCCAAGAAAACGCAGGCGCTGGACAAGCGGCACAGTCGGGTCGCGCGCCTCCTGCAAAACGCGGTCGTTGAACTGCAACCAACTGAGCTCCCTGTTATAGATCGTGGTCATACCAGCGTGGTTAGGTGGCGTACGAAAAGCTCCTCGCCCCGCGAAACCCAACGGCGAAAGGCCTCCGTGTCGGCCCCGTATTGGGGGATGAAGTCGAGCAGTTTGTCGAGGTCGAATCCGTCCGCCACGATGCCTGCGCCGACTCCGGCTGCATCCTCGGCGTTGATCTGCTGTTCGAGGTGGGCGGGGATCATCAATGCAGGTTTACCCAACCACATTGCCTCGGCAACGGACTCGAAACCGGCCGTGGTGGCGTAACCGGCACAACCGGCCATCAGTTCGAGAAACAGGCGGTCGTCCAGTCGGTGGAGAGTGAATCCGGGTTGGGGTTCGGAGGTCTCGGGAGCGTCTTTCTTGTCCCAGAAAAGGTGGATGCGCTGTTCGGGGTTGCGGCGCTGCCAGACGCGAAGCTCGTCGGCGTAAGCGGGGTTGAGAACGTAACCGAGCAGGTAGTCGCCCGTGGAAGGTTCGAGAGTGAAGACCTCGGAGCGCAACAGAGGCGGAACAACAGCCATACGCTCGCGGTAGAAATCCTTCAACGGGTAGAGAGACAAGGCCAGCGTCTTGGTCGTCCCCAGCGAGCAGAGCATATTGTTGAGCCGCAGGGCGAACTGACCCTGATCCGTGAGAGAGCGGTTGTGGAAGTCGGGGTGCTCGACAAGGAACTGGTGGCCGATACTGACAACCGGAGTGCGAAACCGGTGCATCAACGAAGAAACGCCGGTGAGCATCTCGTAGAAGTTAACAACAGCGTCGGGAGCCGTCTTCTCGATGCGCTTGGCCAACAGGTTGACGCTCTTACGCCAACGGGCCAGTCGCTTGGGGGTGGTGTTGGCGATGATGGTTTTGGTGAGGCGGCCCTTCTTACCACCCTTACCGTAGTCGAACGACGGCGAGTCGAACGTACGCAACGGAGCGTCGATCTTCTCGGTGAAAAACGCAGGCAGAACTCGGTTGGGGTTCTTGCCCACCAGAACCTCCACCACCTCGTGGCCAGCCCGACGAAGCATCTGTGCCAACGCCAATGCCTGGGTCAGGTGGCCGCGCCCCTCGCCCTGTACTATGAACAGATATCTCATTTCCTATCCTCCTCTATGGCCCGACGGATAGCCCAGTGGCCGTCGAAGTCCTCGGTCAACGCAGACAACGACTCAATCCAATCGCCCGCGTTGAGGTACTCCACACCCTCGATCATACGGATCTCGGGGTGGTGGATGTGGCCGCAGATAACCCCATCGCAACCTTTGTGCCGCGCAATCTCGGCGATGTGTTTTTCAAAGTCGCTGATGTACGAAACCGAAGCCTTCACCTTGCGTTTCACCTCCCCGGCAAGAGAGTAAGCAGGCAACCCACGCTTGAGGCGACGGTAGTTGTACCAACGGTTGAACCACAACAGAGCGCTGTAACCGACATCTCCAAGCCGGGCCAACCAACTCATACGAGAAGTCACGCGGTCGAACACGTCGCCGTGAAGAACGAAGTAACGCTTACCGTGGCTCTCGTACACCCAGTCGCGCACTATCTCCACCCCGCCGAAGCGGAGCGGGATAATGCGGTCCAGAAAATCATCGTGATTGCCCCTCACGTAGACAATCCGCGTGTCGTGGGAGATGTCCAACAACAACTTTATGAAGTTGGTGTGGCGCCGTTTCCACTTCGCCTTCTTGCCCCGCAGGATCGCCCAACCGTCGATTATGTCGCCACACAGGATGAGTGTCTCGCAGGTGTTGTCCCGCAGGAAACGGTTCGCCTCCTTGGTTTTGCTCCACTTCGAGCCCAAGTGGACGTCCGAGAGAACTATGGTTTTGTGGTGCCTTTGCATACGCGTTCTGCGCAAAGGTACGCACAAATTGTTACATCGACGTTAAGAGCGCGTAAACTTCGCGAGCCGTGTCGACAGTCTTTAGAGCTTGATGAAGATCTTTTTACGGTAAAGCGGGTAGACGATGCACCACAACAGTCCGATCAGGGCCACGGAAGCGACAAGAGCACCCCACTGGGGAGAGCTCACAGAAGCGACCGTGCGGGCAAACCACGAGTAGATGGAGAAGCTCTGCTCGCCGACCGAGAAGCGGAAAACGGGGAACGACCAAACCGAAGTCAGAACCCAAGCGAGAACGTAAGCGAACAGTGCGTTGGTACCGAACGTCGCCCCGAAAGTTGCCCCGAAGCGCTTACCGCGGTAGTCGTAGAACCACAACATCAGCAACCATATCATCATCCCGAGTCCGGCGGTGTAGAAAACGAACGTGGGTGACCAGATCGGCTTGTTGATCGGGCAAACGGTGTTCAGGGCGAGGGCCGCGACTATCAAAGACCCGCCGGCGATACCGAGGCCGCCGAGAGTCTTGGTTTGGTCGGACTGGTGCTCACCCACGAACTTACCCGTCAGGTATCCGAGCAGCACTGTCGCAACAGAGGGAATGGTACTGAACAACCCTTCGGGGTCGAACGACGCCTTGGGCTGGAGGAGATGGCGCACGCCCAGAAGAAACGCGTCGATGCGGTTACCGACGAAGCCCTCCTTAGTGGCGTCGCCAAGCAACTCGACGCACAACCAGTAACCAACGAGGATCACCCCGACGGCGAGAGCGATACGGCGAAAGCTCTTCAACCAAAGGGCCAACACACCGCCGACGAAGAACGAAATCCCGATACGCTGCAACACCCCCATTATACGAAGAGTCTCCAGCGAGCGCCACTCGCCCGAGTAGAAGTTCCAGAACGGAAACCAGTTCAACAGCAGTCCGACCAAAAAGATCAATGCCCCGCGTTTGGCCAGCCGCCAGAAGTTTGCACTCGTGAGTTCGTGGCCGCTCTTGCGGTACGAAAACCACATCGAGATACCGACGATGAACAAAAAGAACGGGAACACAAGGTCCGTGGGTGAGCAACCGTCCCACGGCCGATGCCGCAGGGCCGAGAAAGCCCCGCCCGACTGGTTGTTCACCATAATCATGAACGCCACGGTCAGCCCGCGGAAAATGTCAAGAGAGAGAATTCGGTTCATCGTTTAGAGACAGAAGTTTTTGTGACAGGTACCAAGGTAAAGCCCCAACTGTATTCGCGGTCGGAGTAGATTGTGGCGTAGGGTTGCGGTCGGTCGCCCCAACTGTTGTAACCGGCAACGCCCTGATGAACCCCGTCAAGGCAAACCTCGACAAAATCACGCGGGACGATATCCGCCGCGTGGGTCTGCTTGCGGAGACGGTTGGCGGCTGTGGCCTCGTCGTGATTGGCGCGCTGGGCGGGGGTGTGGTTGAGCCACTGGTAGGGTTTGTCGGCCTCCTGTCCGTCGAAGTCCTCGACCGAGTTACGCAGCGCGTTGAACTCCATCTGGCCCTCGGCAACCATCCGAAGTCCGAGTCCGGCATCGTCGAGCAGTTCCAACCAGCGGGTCTGGGTGTGGTGGCCATTCTCCTGAGGTCGGACGTAGGGGGTGTAGAGATCCCACGCCTTGGCCGAGTACAGCCCCACGCGGGTTCCGCGGAAGCGGTCGGCGTAGTTCTCCTCGGGCCCGCGACCGAACCACGAAACGTTGTCCATCCCGGCCGGAGCGCGGAACCGAACCCCGATACGCGGAATCTCCAGAACCTTTTGCAACGCTTCGAGCTCCTCGGCGGTCTTGGGAGTGAAAGTAGCCACCTGGCCGTCGTGCGTGGTGGCGTTCAGCAGGGCAAGGTCGTAGGTCTGGCTCATCGACATCGGAACGTAACGCAGAGCAGCCTCCACGTGGCCGGTGGGCCAAACGGTGTAATCGGTGTGGTAGGCGATGCGACCGAGACCTTGCTCGCTCAGGTCCCAGGCGTAGGTGATGCTGAGTTTCACCTTGTCGCCGTCGCGGGTTGCGGTTGCGTTCTCCACGCGCGGGTCGTTGCTCAGGGTCTTCCAGATCTGGAGGCGGGCCGGGGCGCCGTTGCCGTAGTCGTTGTCGGTGGGGCCGCGCCAGAAGTTGGGCCGCAGGCCGAAGCCCTCGGAAAAGTACTCCACCCCGTCCACCTTATATGATGTTGCGACGCCTGCCGCGCGGTCGAACGCAAAGACGACTCGAGGTGAGGATATGGCGATGAGGTTACCGTTGTCGGAGATATCCAACGCAGGAGTGCCGCTCGGGATGCGGGCGGGGGTTGCGGGCCGGGCGGGGCCTTTCAGCGGAAGCTCGAACTGGTCGTAGGCAATGGTGTGGCCCGCGGGAACCAGTCCGGCGGCGCGGCGGTTCACCACGTCGAAGTTCAGGAAATACTCCTCGCCCGCGCCCACCCGAAGCCCACCGACGGGAATGGTCACGGTCTCGGAAGTCTGAGGAGCAAGCGACAGTGGCAGCACCCCACTACGGACGACGCGCTCGTTGCGGCGGATCTCCCAGCGGACGGTGTAGTCGGCCAGCGAGGTGAAGTAGAAACGGTTGGTGATCCTCACGCGGCCCGCGGCAAGATCCACAGCCTCGAAGCCGACATCCTGGTGGGTGTATTTGACCTCGCTTATGGCGGGGTGGGGCGTCTGGTCGGGCCCGACGATGCCGTTCGCAACGAAGTTACCGTCCGAGGGAACGTACTCGCCCCCGAAGTCGCCGCCGTATGTCCAGAAGGGCCGCCCCTCGGCGTCGTACGCAAGGGTCGACTGGTCGATCCAATCCCAAATGAAGCCGCCCTGCAACTGGGGATACTTATAGATAGCCTCCCACTGGCCCAACAGGTCGCCCGAGGAGTTACCCATCGCGTGGGAGTACTCGGACGGAACGACGGGCCGGTCGGCGCCCTCCTCGCCGCGAGCACGAAGCCACGCAGCCGAAGGGTACTGCGGAACGTACATATCGGTGTTCCACTCCCACAGAGCACGCTCGTAACAAACCGGCCGCGCCATCAGGTCGGCGTCGAGATCCTTCAGCATCACGTAGGCGTTGTAGAAGTTGAACCCGTTACCGGCCTCGTTACCCAGCGACCAGATAGTCACCGAGGGGTGGTTCTTGTTGCGGTGGAACATCCGGCCCACGCGGTCGAGGTGGTGTTCGAGCCAGTCGGGGTTGTGGCCCAGCGTTCCGCGGCGCATATCGGTCGGCCAGATCTTGTAGTACATCCCGTGGGACTCGATATTGGCCTCGTCGTAGACGTACAGTCCGTACTCATCGCACAGGTCGTAGAACAAGTCGGCCTGCGGGTAGTGGCTCAGGCGGACGGCGTTGATGTTGTTGAGCTTCATCAGCTCGAAGTTGCGGCGCATCTCGGCAGGGCTTACGTAGTGTCCGGTGAGCGAGGTTTCGTGGATGTTGGTGCCCTTGAGTTTGATGGGTTGGCCGTTCACGAGGAACAAGCCGTCGCGGATGGCGATGTGGCGGAAGCCCACGCGTTGGGTGATCTGCTCGGGGCCTTGACCGGGGCTTTCGAGGGTGATGTGCAGCGAGTAGAGGTTGGGCGTTTCGGCTGTCCAGTGGAGAGCGCGGGGAAGGGTCTGCTCGTCGAAGCGCAGAGAGAGGCTCTCGCCTGCGGGAATGGTTTCGGTGGAGGAGCCGCGGAGCACGACCGCGCCGGAGGGATTGAGCAGTTCGTATTTCAAAGTCGCGGGTCGTGGCTCGGCGGTGGAGTTGGTCAGCTCGGCGGAGAGGCGCAGCAGCCCGTCGGAAAAGTCCTCCGAAAGCGAAGAACGAACAGCGAAGTCGGCAACCGCAACCGGAGCCCGGGAGAGAAGCAACACGTCGCGCTCGATGCCGCTCACGCGCCAAAAATCCTGACACTCCAGATACGACCCGGTGCTCCAACGGGTGATCACCAGAGTGAGGGTATTCTCGCCCGCCCGCAGGAACGGATCGAGCAGGAATTCGGCGGGGTCTTTCGACTCCTCGCTGTAACCCACGATCGAGCCGTTGAGGTAGACGTACACGCCCGATTTAGCAGCCGCAAGGTGGAGGATAGTATGGCGGTCGGCCCAACCGGAGGGCAGACTGAACGATGTGCGGTAGACACCGGTGGGGATCGCCTCGGGCAGGAGCGGCGGAGTGGGTTCCCAGGTCTTGAACTCAAACGGGTGGTTGACGTAGATCGCCGTACCGAAGCCCTGAAACTCCCAGTTACCGGGAACCTTAATATCGTTCCAATCGGCCGCCGGAGCGGAGGCCACATCCTCGGGAACGTCGCGGAAATCGTCGAAGTAACGGAACTTCCAAGTGCCGTTGAGCGACGTCTGCAGGGCCTCTCCGGAAGCGTCCCGTGAGACGAACGAAGCGTGCGGAGCGAGTTTGTTTACCGAAACGACATCGAGGTCGCGGTGCCACGGAAGGGCACTCTGCGCGGAAGAAACCACAGGAATCATCGCGAGAAGAAAAATTAGGCGAAAGTGTCTCATAGTGGCGCAAAACTACGAAAAAAATTTGTACATTTGTGCCACCTAAAAATTACTGACCTATGGAGAAACTCAAATCAATAGTGTCGAAGTTCGACATTGCCGGAGAAATCAAAACCATCGCACCGTTCGGGACGGGTCTGATCAACGATACATACAAGGTCGAAACAGACAGCGGAACAGACTATGTGCTGCAACGGATCAACCACGCCATTTTCCAAAACGTGGAGATGCTCCAAAACAATGTCGCAAGAATCACCGACCACGTAAGAAACCATCTGACCAAGCGCGGAGCCAAGGATATCGAGCGTCGGGCGCTGAGGCTGGTGCCGACCAAGGACGGAAAGCTATACTACCACGACGGCGAAAGCTACTGGCGGGTGACGGTACTGATCCCGGGAGCAACCTCCCACGAGCAGGTGACCCCAGAGCTGGCGTACCACACCGGACGCGCGTTCGGCGATTTCCAGGAGATGCTGGCCGACCTGCCCGGAGAACCACTGGGTGCGACCATCCCCGATTTCCACAATATGGAGTTCCGACTCAAGCAACTGGGTGACGCCATCGCCGAGGACAAAGCCGGGCGCGTCAAAGAGATGAAGCCGGTGATAGACGAGATTATGGCCCGGGAGGACGAGATGACAGCCCCCGAGCGGATGGCCCGAGCGGGCGAACTACCAAAGCGTACGTCGCACTGCGACACGAAGGTGAACAACGTGCTGTTCGACGCCGCGACGGGCGAGGTGCTCTGTGTGATCGACCTCGACACAACGATGCCCGGTTTCGCGATGAGCGACTTCGGCGACTTTATCCGAACCGCCGCCAACAAGGGCGACGAGGACGATAAGAACCTGGCCCGAGTGGGTCTCGATATGGATATCTTCAAGGCCTTCACCAAAGGCTATCTGGAGACCGCGGGACGGTTCCTGACCCCGACCGAAGTGGAAAACCTGCCGCTGGGTGCAAAGCTGCTGACCTATATGCAGACCGTGAGGTTCCTGACCGACTACCTCAACGGCGACACTTATTACAAAATCAAGTCCCCGGAGCACAACCGCGAAAGGACGATGGCACAGTTGGCACACCTGAAGAGTCTGGAAGCACACGAGGCCGAGATGAAAGAGTATATCAAATCACTGAAAAAATAAACTAACTCAACCAACTATTATGAAAAAGCTACTTTTGTTAATCGTCGTCTGCGCTCTCGCCTACGGAGCGAGCGCCCAGAACATCATCCGTACCCCGGTACCCGAACGGGCAAAGGGCCAAACCGATATGGTGGGTTTTGCAGCAGATCCCATTCCCGTCGTCCGCGTCGGCTTCATCGGACTGGGTATGAGAGGCCCGGGTGCGGTGAACCGCTTCACAAACATCGAAGGAATCGAGATCGTCGCCATCTGCGATATGGAGCAGCAAAACCTCGACCGCGTACAACAAATCATCGAAGGAGCCGGACGCCCCAAAGCTAAGGAGTACATCGGGGATGAAAACGCGTGGAAGAAACTGGTCGAAAGAAAAGATATCGACCTGATCTACATCGCCACCGACTGGGTGAAGCACACGCCGATGGCTGTCTACTCGATGGAGCAGGGCAAGCACGTGGTGAGCGAAGTGCCCGCCGCGATGACGATGGACGAGTGCTGGGCGCTGGTCGACACCGCCGAAAGGACCCGTCGCCACTTTATGATGCTCGAAAACTGCGCTTACGACCGCTTCGAAATGGCTACCCTCAATATGGCCCAGCACGGAGTGTTCGGTGATTTGGTTCACGTCGAAGGTGCATACATCCACGACCTGCGCCAGCTGAGTTTCAACGACCGCTTCTCGGAAACCGAATCGTATCAGCCCGGAGCCGGACACGAACCCAACGACCAGGTGAGAAGAATCCCCGGCCCGGTAGGCTACTACGACAAGTGGCGTCTGGAATACAACGCCGAGCACACCGGAAACCCCTATCCCACCCACGGCATCGGCTCGATCGCTCAGATCCTCGGCCTGCACAGGGGTGACAAGATGAACTATCTGGTTTCGCTGTCGAGCGCACAAAAGGGCATCACCGCCTACGCAAAGGAACGTTTCGGCGAAGACTCACCCGAAGCAAAACGCGAATACAAGCTGGGCGATATGAACACCACGCTGGTGTACACCGAAAAAGGCCGCTCGATGATGCTCCAACACGACGTCACCTCGCCCCGCCCCTACGACCGCAAGCACGCAGTGAGCGGAACCAAGGGCTACGCAGCGAAGTATCCCGTCTACACCATCGCCATCGAACCCAACGGACACAGCCCGATGAAACAGGAAGAGATGCGCGAATTCCTCACCGAGTGGGAACACCCCATCGTTAAGGAAGTGGGCGAGATCGCACGCTCGATGCCCGCCAGCCACGGTGGTATGGACTTCATTATGGAGTACCGCCTGATCTACTGTCTGCGCAACGGTCTGCCTTTGGATATGGACGTGTATGACGCAGCCGAATGGTCGTGCATCGTGCCGCTGAGCGAACTGTCGGTTGTGAACAACAGCGCACCGGTGGAAGTACCCGACTTTACCCGCGGAGCGTGGAACAAAGTCTGTGGCTACTCGCACGCAATGGCTGAATAATTTTCGTGAAAACGGCGGTGATGCGGCGTTGCGCTCAAAATTTGCTCAGTCACATACAAACCAGTATGCTCCTTCGCAAATTTATCGCGCGCCTTGCCTGACCACCGTTTTGACAAAAATTGCGAAGAAAGGGGCCCCGATGTGGGGCCCCTTTTATATGCGGGGTGGGGGGGGAGACCGGCAACCGGGCCGCGCGGTTAGCGGTTCTGGATGAGATATTCGGCGATCTGGACGGCGTTTAGTGCCGCACCCTTACGGATCTGGTCGGCAACGCACCAAAAAGTCAAACCGCCCGGACAAGCCAGGTCCTCGCGGATACGCCCGACATAAACCTCGTCTTTTCCGGCAACCTCCAGCGGCATCGGATAGCGCTTCTGGGCTGGCTCGTCCACAACCACGATCCCCGGGAAAGCCTCGAAAGCAGCCCTGGCTTCGGCGGGCGAGACGGGTCGCTCGGTCTCCACCCAAACGCTCTCCGAGTGGGCCCGCAGAACCGGTACTCGAACGCAGATCGCAGACACGGCAACGTCGCTGTGCATAATCTTGCGCGTCTCGTTCAGCATCTTTGCCTCCTCCTTGGTGTAGCCGTTGTCGAGGAACACATCCACCTGTGGAATAAGGTTATATGTCAGCTGGTAGGCGAATTTCGACACGGTGGGTTGTTCGCCGCGGGCGATCTGGCGGCCCTGTTCTTCGAGCTCGGCCATTGCCGAGGCTCCGGCGCCACTGGCGGATTGGTACGTCGAAACGTGCACGCGCCGGATGTGAGAGAGGTTCTCGATGGCCTTCAGCGCGACCACCATCTGGATCGTTGTGCAGTTCGGATTGGCGATCACGTTTCGGGGCGTGTCGAGCGCGTCTGCGGCGTTCACCTCGGGCACCACCAGAGGCACATCGTCGTCGAGACGAAAGGCGCTCGAGTTGTCGATCATAATGGCTCCGTGGCGTGTGATGTCGGCCTCGAACTCGCGTGACGTTCCGGCTCCGGCGCTGACAAAAGCGTAGTCCACCCCCCGGAAGTCGTCGCCGTGTTTCAGCAGTTGCACTTTCACGCGTTTGCCTCGGAACTCATATTCGGTTCCGGCGCTGCGTTCCGACCCGAACAACAACAATTCGTCACACGGGAAATTTCTCTCGGCCAGAATCTTCAGGAACTCCTGACCCACGGCGCCGCTTGCGCCAACAATTGCCACTTTCATTTCAGTCTACAAAATTTTGGTTTTCGGGTGCAAATATAATCGCTGCCGCGTAATTTTAACAATTTGTGCAAAAATTTCACAAATCAGTCAAAAAACTCATCGAATTCAACAACCGGCTCTGCGAAGTCGCCCTCTCCCATCTCGCGACAGTTGTAAATCACGGCTCCTTCGGGAACCTCGAAACGATCCGTCTGCGAAATCCCCAGCCCCGACGCGGCATAGACCCGTCGCATAAATTCACCATAGATCGGTAGCGCGATCACGCTGCCTTCGCCCGCCGTCCGCGGGTGGACACTCTGGTCTTCGCCACCGACCCACGCCCCGGCGATCAGATTCGGGGTTACGCCCACGAACCACGCGTCGCGATTCTCCTGACTGGTGCCCGTCTTGCCGCCCATCTCGCCCGTGAAGCCCCACTGCCAACGAAGCCGACCGGCCGTTCCGCCCGAGACAACCTCCTGAAGACTCTGGAGCGTCGTATATGCCGTCACTTCGCCGATTGCGTCGGTGGTTTCGGGCAGGAAGCTGCCCAGCAGGTTGCCCTGCCGGTCTTCGATTCGGGCGACGAAGATCGGTTCGGTGTTCACACCCTTATTTGCAAAAGTTCCGTACGCCCCCACGAGCTCCATCAGCGACACGTCCATCGTCCCCAGCGCCAGCGCGTGTACCGGGTCGATCCAGCTCCGGATGCCGAGGTTGTGTATGAAGTCCGCCACGGCCTCGGGACTCTTTGCCTGCTTCATAATCCAGGCTGTGTAGTTGTTTCGACTCAGCGCCAGGCCCCATTTCAGCGGATGCATCACTCCGTCGTACTCCACGTTGCCCGCCTCCTTGGGCGACCACGGCTCGGAGAAGGTTTCGATCGTCACGGGCAGGTTCGGCACGGGGGTGCAGGGATCGAGCCCCAGTTGCGAGAATGCAAAAGTATAGACGAACGGCTTGATGGTCGAGCCGCACTGGCGCCTGCCCTGCGAGGCGTTGTCGTACTTAAAGTATCGGAAGTTCGGCCCGCCCACATAAGCCTTCACGGCTCCGGTCTGGGGCTCGATGGCGACGAACGCTGCCCGCATCAGTTTTTTGAAGTGGATAATGCTGTCCCGCGGGGAGATGATCGTGTCGCGCATCCCGCGATAGGTGTAGAGCTTCATCTCGACCGGAGTTGCGAACGCTTTTTCTATCTGCTCGCGGCTGGCTCCGGCGTCGTCCATCGCGAAGTAGCGGTCGCTGTACCTCATTGCCGAAGCGACAATGGCGTCGATCTGGGCCGGGGTCTGGTTCTGGAAAATCACCCCCGAGGTTCGGTACTGCCTCTCCATAAAGGGCTGGATCTCGTTCTTTAGCCGCTCCTCGACTGCCGCTTCGGCGAAGCGCTGCATCTGCGAATTGACCGTAGTGTAGATCTTCAGTCCGTCGCGATAGATGTTATAGGGTGTGCCGTCGGCCTTGGTGTTCTTGTGCACCCAGCCGTAGATCGGGTTTGTCTCCCAGCGGTGTAGGGCGTATTGGAAGTCGTAGTCGTTCAGATACTGACGCCGGGTTGGGCGCTCGGCCTGCATCACCAGCCGCAACATCTCGCGAAAGTACGTTCCGCTGCCTTCGTCGTGCGACACGGGGTTGTAGTCCAGCTCGATCGGCAGCGCGGCCAGAGAGTCGTACTGGGCACGGGTGATGTAGCGGTTCTGCATCATACGCCTCATCACGGTGTTACGCCGCCGCAGCGAGTTCTCGGGATTGCTCACGGGGTTGTAACGCGTCTGAGCATTGACCACTCCGACCAGCGTCGCGCTCTCCTGAATGTTCAACTCGTTCGGAGTCTTGCCGAAGAAGGTGTGTGCGGCGCTTTTTATTCCGTAGGCGTTCGAGCCATAGAACACCGTGTTGAGGTACATTGCGATGATCTCCTCCTTGGTGTAGTTGTACTCCAGCTTGATGGCGGTGATCCACTCCTTGAGCTTGTCCGTGCCGATCCAACCCTTACGGTTGAAGAGGTTTTTTGCCAGCTGCTGGGTGATGGTCGACCCGCCACCCTGACTCTGGCCGAGCCCGACGGTACGAAACGCCACGCGAGCCAACGAAATGAAGTCGATCCCGCTGTGACCATAGAACCTCACATCCTCCGTGGCGACCAGAGCCTCGACGATATCGGGCGTGAGGTCGGTGTAGTCGACGAAGGTGCGGTTCTCGACGTAGAACGTTCCCAGCATCTTGCCGTCCTCGGAGAGGATCTCCGTGGCGAGGTTGCTTCGCGGGTTTTCCAGCTCCTCGAACGTGGGCAGTTTGCCGAACGCCCCCAGGGCCGTCATACCCAACAGAATCAGCAGCAGCACGAACGGCGCCGCCAACAAGATCCAGAATATCTTCACCCACTTCGACATAAACCGCGACCCTCCTTGTTTTTTAGAAACTTCTTTCGGCCGGCATCACGAACGCCCGGATTCCTTGCATCGGAGCTTCGGCGTCGATCTCGCGAAACGCTTCCAGAATGGGGTCCACCCGGTCGTCCTCACAGAAGATCATCAGCGAGGTGTTCATCGAGGGCCAGGCGTGGTTTCCGTAGTGTGGTTCGCCTCCTTCGCTGCCGCGCCCTTCCGTGAGCGCCCATCGGGAGAAGCCCTTGACGTGTAGCCTGTCCAGCGCCGCGTTCACCGACAGCGTGTGGGCCTGATTGTACGATACGAATATTGCTTTCATCTCTTTCTTTTTAAGTTTCGGCGCTGGAACAGCGAGTACAGAACCGGAATAACGATCAGGGTTAGCAGCGTCGAGAAGGTCATCCCGCCGATGATGGCGATGCCCATCGGTTGCCACAGCTCCGAGCCCTCGCCCAGTCCCAAGGCCATAGGCATCATACCCAGGATCGTCGTCACGGAGGTCATCAACACCGGGCGCAAACGGCTCTTACCCGAGGCGACCACCGCCTCTTTGGTTCCCATTCCGCGCTCGATCAGCAGGTTGGCATAGTCCACCATCACGATACCGTTCTTGGTCACGATCCCCACAAGCATAATCGCCCCGATCATTGCGATCATCGAGAGCGGAGTGCCCGTCAACCACAGCGCAAGGAACACACCCGTGAAGGCGAACGGCAGGGTGAACATAATTATGAACGGCATCTTGAGGCTCTCGAACTGCGTTGCCATAACGATATACACAAGCGCCACGACCAGCAACAGCAACGCCCCGAAGTCGCCCATCATCTCCTCCAGATCCTCCATCGAACCGCCCACTTCGAGTGCTACCCCGTCGGGAGCTTCGTACGAATCCAGCACCGCACGAACCTCCTTAACCACATCACCAAGGGCGTAACCCTCGCCGACCGAAGACTGAACCGTAACGATACGTTGGCGGTTCTCGCGCTCGATGGTCGGAGCGGCGTACTCCTCCTGCAGCGATGCAACCTCGCTCAGCTTGACCGGAGCGCCCGTGGCACTGTACAGGGTGATGTTCTCCACATCGGTGAACGATTCGCGGAACGGTTCGTCGTAACGAACCACGATGTCGTACTCGTCCCCGTCCTCGCGATACTTACTTGCGTCCAGCCCGTTGATACGGTTACGAACGAAAGTGGAGGCCGTGGCGGAAGAGATACCGTAGTAAGCCAGCTTCTCGCGGTCGAACACAACATTGTACTCGGGTCGCAGGTCGTCGCGCGAGAGCCGAACATCGCGCGCCCCGGGTAGTTCCGCAATACGGCTCTGTAGGTCGAGTGCAACGTCGTTCGTGAGGTTCATATCCTGCCCGAATACCTTCACGTCGACCGTCGAAGCTCCGCTCATACCGCCCTCCTGACCGCCCGGAACAACGTTGTAACGTCTCAATTCGGGAATCGCGGCGAGGTCGGCGCGCAACAGGTCAGATATCTCGAAGATCGTACGACCGTGCCGCCTGCCACCCTCCCTCTCGGAGAGTCGCGGAAGCCGCATCCAGTAGTTCATCACATAAGACCCGCTCTTGGACATCGCGGCGAAGAAGTTGTCGGAGCTGTTGGCCCCGGCGTCCGTTGCGACCATTATCACCTCGGGGTACTTCTCGTGTATCATCCGCTCGATGCGCAGGGCGATCTGCTCGGTGTAATCCACCCCGAGGTTTTGGTCCACCTCGGCACTGGCGGTGATGATGGCGTTATCCTGCGGCGGGAAGAACTCCATCGGAACCTGCGTCACGAGCAGCAACGACACGAAGAATATCGCCATCGTCGCGATGAGGGTTTTCCACCTGTGGCGAACGACCCACGAAAGGATCCGCGCGTACGCCTCGTCCAACCAGACCAGGAACTTGTCGATCGGCTTATACACGATGCCGATACCTTTATAATTATGCACTCCACCGTCGATGCGCAGCAGGTAGGCCGACAGCATCGGGGTGAGTGAGATTGCAGCGAGGGTCGAAGTGACGATTACGATCGAAACGATCCAACCCAGCTCCTTGAACATAATCCCGGCCATACCACCCAGAGTGGTGAACGGCAGGAACACCGCAACCACAACCAGCGTCGTCGCAATGACGGCCAACCAGACCTCGTTCGTACCGTAGATCGCCGCCTCTTTGGGTTTCGATCCGCGCTCGATGTGGGTGGTGATATTCTCCAGCACCACGATCGCGTCGTCCACAACCATCCCGATGGCGATCGAGAGCGACGAGAGCGAGATGACGTTCAGCGTCGAACCGGTCAGCTTTAGGTAGATGAACGAAACGATGAGCGAGATCGGAATCGTAAGGCAGATAATGAACGTCGCCCGCCAACGGCCCAGGAAGAACATCACGACCAACACCACGAAGATGAAGGCGAACATCACCGCCTCCGAAAGTGACGAGATACTGTCGCTGATCGCCTCCGAGTTGTCGATCAGGATGTCGACCTTGACGTCCGCCGGAAGCGATGCCTGAATGGCGGGCAGTTGGTCGGTGATACGTTTTACGATCTCCACCGAGTTGGCCCCGCTCTGCTTCTGGACGATCATCATCACCCCGTGCCGTCCGTCGATGTACTGCACCTGGGTCATCGTCGCCAGCGTGTCCTTCAACTGAGCCACGTCGGAAAGCAAAACAGTCCGTCCCCCCGCGTTCGACACAACCACATTTCGCAGGTCGTCGCTCGAGGTGAACTCGCCGTCGCTCTTGATGTTGTAGGTGTATGTGCCGATGTCCATCGTACCGGCGGGAATGTTGACGTTCTCGGCGGCGATCACGCTACCCAGTTGCTCGATAGTCAGCCCGTATGCGTCCAGCTTCGAGGGGTCGACCCTCACCTGGATCTCCCGCTCGGGAGCACCGGCGATACTGACCGCCCCCACCCCGTCGACGCGGTTGAGGGTGTTGACCAGCTTGTCGTCCAGAATCTTGTTCAGCGCCGGGTAGCTCTCGTCGGCCACGGCCGACAGGAACATCACAGGGAACATCGACGAGGACAGCTTGAACACCACCGGAGGATCCACCTCGTCGGGCAGCAGCGAGGTCGAGCGCGAGATCACGTCTCGCACGTCGTTCGCCGCCTCGGTCACGTCCGCCCCCCACTCCAACTCCAGAATGATCATCGACACGTTGTCCGACGAGCGCGAGGTGAGCTCCTTGAGGTTGTCGACCGTGTTGAGCTGGTCTTCCAGCACTCGGGTGACGTTGGTTTCTATGTCTGTTGCGTTGGCTCCCGGGTAGGCGGTCATAACGCTCACCATCGGGATGTCCATCTCGGGGTACATATCTATCGCAAGGCCCCTCAGGGAGAATACCCCCAGAACCAACACGGCGATAAATATCATTATTGTCGATATCGGCTTTCGGACCGATGCCTCATAAATCTTCATACGCTTGACAGCTTAATGGTGCTTAATTGATCGTTACGGGAGTTCCTTCGTTCAGGCGCGAGAACGACGTCGTGGCAACCTGTTCGCCGGGCTCCAGACCCGCGGTGACGACTATGCGGTCGCCGATCTGACGGCCTATCTCGACGCTGCGGCGGTGTGCCGCTCCGTCCGAGATCACCCACACGAAACGCTCGTTACTACCGATCTGGCGCTGGATGGCCACGTCGCTCACCATCACACCGGGTGCGTTACCCATATTGATCATCGAACGGGCGAACATACCCGGGCGGAGTTTACCGCCGCCGTTGGGGATGGTCACCTCGGCCATAAAAGTACGCGTCGCGGGGTCGATCGACGGCGACACGAGAGAGATCTTACCTGGAAAAGTCTCGCCCGGAAAGATATCCACAGAGAAGTTAACCTCCGAGCCCTCGTGGACGAAGCGGAAGTATTGTTCCGAGACGTTGATCCGAACCTTCAGTCGGTCTATCTGCATCAACTCGAGGATCGGGGTCGAGGTGAACAGGTTGCCCGGATCGGCATTGCGCGCCGTCACCACCCCGTCGATGGGCGAATACAATTTCACGTGACTGGCCACGTTGTCGAACGACTCCTTGGCGATCAGGTACGCGGCTTCGGCCTGACGGAACGCCTGCTCCGACACCCCACCCACCTTGTAGACGCTTTCGATACGGCGGAAGTCCGCTTGGGCGATGTCGAAGTTCACCTTTGCGGTGTTATACTGTGTCGGGTCCATCTCGGCCACCAGTTGTCCCTTACGAACGCGGTCACCCACGTCGACAAGGATACGCGCGATGCGAGCTCCCTGAAGTGCCGGAGTGATGTCGACCTTTTGCCACGGCTCGATGTTGGCCGTGAACTCCACTTCCTGGGCTATGGTCTCGTCCACCGCCGTGGCAACCTTCACTGCAACGGGTGCCGTGATGGTCTCCGTGGCAGCCTTCTTCCCCTTGCAACCGGCCATCGTCAGGCCGACTGCAACAATCAAAATCAATACCTTTTTCATATCTCCTATTCTTTTCCTATTGTTTTCTGGTAATCGGCCTGCGCCACGAGGAAGTCGTGGATGGCCTGCGAGTGGTTTAGTCGCGACTGTGTGAGGGCCAGTTCGGCCTGATTCACCTCCAGCATCGTTCCCGCTCCGGCGTCGAACCTCGTGCGTGCTATGGAGTAGGCCCGGTCGGCAAGGACGACTGTCTTCTCGGTAGAGAACATAGTCGCTCGGGCGCTCAGCAGGGTGTTGACCGCGCTGACTGCCTCGACCTCTTTGGCGCGGCGCAGGTTCTCCTTCTGGAGGTCGATCTGCGCGACGCTGTTCTTTAGTTGCCTCACGTGGGCATTGTTCTTGAAGCCCGACAGGATCGGGATCGAGATTTGGAACCCGGCCGTCACCGGAGTCTGCCACCACCACTTGTTGATCACACCCGGTCCGGTGCCGGTCATCATCGAGCCGAAGTCGATTGTCTTGTCCTGCCCGGAGGAGATCACCTGACCGTACGCCGCCAGGGTCGGCAGTCGACCTGCGTTGGTGAGGCGGATCTGTTGGCGGGTAAGGTCTTGCTGGAACTGCAACTGGCGCATCTCGCTGTTGTCTGTCAGGTCGATCTCGGGTTGCGGCAGGGCATAGAGCTCTTCGCGATAGTCATCCAGGTCGCCCTCCAGCTTCACGGGCACATCCTCCGGAATGCCGAGCAACATACGAACCATCTGGATCGACACGACTATGCCGTTCTCGGTCTGGATGATGCTCGGGGCGAGGTTGCTGAGTTGCACCTCGGCCGTCAGCAGGTCGTACTCCGAGGACAATCCTGCCTCCATCATCGTGCGGGTATTCTCCACCGTCTCGCCTGTCGTTCGTTCGCTCTGGCGCAACACATCGTACGACTTCTCCAACAACAGCGTCTGGAAGAAAGCTTTCTTCACGGCGTTGGCCATATCTATTCTCGATGCTCGGGCCTGCTCCACAGCCAGCTCCTTCTGCATCGTGTTCATCCGCAGGCCCGCGTAGACCTGAGGCGCGAACAGCGGCAGGGTTAGGTTTCCGTTCGCCGTGGCGGACATATCGGCTCCCAGCGAGAGTCCCTTGGACATCTCCTGCTGCTTTATATTAAAGGTATACTGTCCTCCCACGGAGAGTTGGGGCAGATGACCCGAGGCTGTTTCGCGCCTCACGTAGTCCATCCGGCGCACTTCCAGGTCGGCAACTTTTATGGTCGGGTTTTCGCTCAGCGCGATCTCCAGCGCCGTCGGCAAGTCCAGCCTCAGCGTGTCCGTGGTTTGAGCTTGCGTTTCCGGAGTCGCGATGATCGCGAGGGTTCCGGTCAGGGCAAATCCCAGGAGTATCAAACTTTTTTTCATATCTCTGTTTCGTTTTTCCGCAAAGTAGGGGAAGCAAAGGTAGGAAAAAAAGCTGGGGAACCAAAAAAATCACCTATCTTCGCACTCTATGGCAACCAACGATTGGAAAGAGAGACTGGGAATGGTCTATTCGACCAACCCTGACTATGAGTATAATAAGGGACACGAACCTGAGGCCCAAACCCCGGCGGCGGAGAAGCAGGCGCTGAGGGTTGGCCTGAGTAAGAAGCACCGTGCGGGAAAGACCGTAACGCTGGTGAGTGGTTTCGTGGGCCGGGCGGAGGATCTGGAGGCGCTGGCCAAGACGCTCAAAACTCGCCTCGGGGTGGGTGGTAGCGCTAAGGATGGCGAGATCGTCATCCAGGGTGACTTCCGGCAGCGGGTGGGCGAGATCCTGCGCGCTGCGGGTTATAAAGCGACCAAACTGTTGATGACCGTGCTTTTCGCGTGTGTGGCTCTCTCGGCACAGGCTCAGTATTACAGTTGGGGCCCTGCTCCGGCGTCGATCCGGTGGAACAAGATGCAGCGTGGCGACGTGAAGCTCATCTACCCCGACTACTTCGAGGATGGGGCGCGGCGGGTTATGTGGTATCTCGATACGATGCGCCTCACGGAAGGCTATGGCTACCGGCACGGGGCGATGCGCACTCCGGTTGTGGTGCAGACCCAGAACACGATCGGTAACGGGATGGTTATGTGGGCTCCGCGACGTATGGAGATCTTGGCTGCTCCGGCGGCCTCCTACTCCGAGCCGTGGTTGAAACAGCTTGTGGCGCACGAGTACCGCCACAACATACAGTACAACAACCTGCGCCGCGGCCTGAACCGTCCCCTGATGTGGCTTTTGGGCGAGCAGGCGGGGTTCTTGGGCGTGGGTCAGTTTTCGCTCTACATTCTTGAGGGCGACGCGGTGATGGCCGAGACCGAGATGAGCGCCTTCGGGCGGGGGTTGCAGCCGTCGTGGACTATGCACTACCGTGCGATGGGTAACGTTGGGCAGGATCGTCGGGCCAGCGACTACTGGTTCTGCGGTTCGTTCCGCGATTACGTGCCCGACCACTACCAGCTCGGCTACCAGATGGTGCGCTGGGGTTACGACCGCTTCGGACCGATGTTCCTGGACGCTCCGGCTCGCTACGTGTCGCGCAACCCGCAATTCATCTGGCCGATGGCAATCGCGCTGAAGAAATACTATGGGGTGACCCAGACCGGCCTGATGCGCGCCGCGTTCGCCGACCTGAACGAGTACTGGCGCGGGCTGCCTGCGGTTGTCGACTCGTCCGAAAGGTTGCTCACCCGGGAGACTTCCTACACTACATACCGTTGGCCGTTGTGGTTGCGGGACAGCGAGCTTGTTGCTTTCAAGAGCGACTTCGACCGGCCGTCTCGCGTTGTTCGGGTCGGGTCGGACGGTGGCCGCGAGAAGATTATGACCCGCACCGGTTCGGTTAGCTCGCGACCAGTAATGGCCGACGGACGGATGTGGTGGACTGAGTATCGTAACAGTGCTCTGTGGGACGAACGGGTTAGCTCGCGGCTGGTGTCGTACGACACTGCGACCGACCGCCGACGGACTCACCGCGCGAGTGGCGAGCAACTGTTCTATCCTGTGGTCGTTGGTACTGGTGGCGAGATGGCCTTCGTGAAGTACGACTACTCGGGTCGCTACTCCATTGTAAAGGGTCTGGAGGGCGAGCGGTTCCGGGAGCTTACCACGGTGGTGGAGTTCCCCTTCGGTACCGAGCTTGCGGGCCTGGCGTGGGACGAGAGCACTCACGCACTCTACTTCATCGGGCTTGAGGACTCGGGTATGTTCCTCGGGGCGATTCCCGGTCTGGGATGGTTCGGCCTGGATAATCTTCCTGTTTCGGACGAGGTGGTCGAGGGGCTCGAAAGGTTCCGCCGCCTGACCCCGTCGCGACACATTACCCTGAGCGACCTTCGCGCCTCCGAGGGATGGTTGTACTTCGGGTCGATCGCTTCGGGCCGCGACGAGGCTCACGCTCTGGAGGTCGCTTCGGGCCGCGAGTACCGCCTGACCAGTTCGGCTTTCGGGTCGTTCCAGCCTTCGGGCGCGGTGGACGGTAAAGTTGCGGTGACTACCTACGACCGCCACGGCTACCACCTTGCACTGCAAAGCGTCGGCCAAGCCTTGCCGGTCGAGCCGCGCGACCTGCCCGTGGATCTTGTCAACCCGCCGTACAAGCGTTGGACTGGCGCGGTTCGGTTCGACTCGCTGGTCTACTCGCCCGACCCCACGGCCGCCGCCGCTCCGACCCATAAAAGATACCGCCGCCTGCCACATACTTTCCGACCCCACAGTTGGATTCCGCTGGACTTCTACCCGCCCGAGGCACTGGACGAAGCCGATCTGGTGATCCGGGCCGGGGCTACGGTTATGTCGCAGAACTTGTTGTCGGACGCGACGGCTTGGTTGTCGTACGGTTGGGCGGGCCGGAAGGACGTGTCCGGCGCTGGTGGTTCGATCCTGAAGGGTGGGCTGTCTTGGCAGGCTCTGGGGCCATTGGTCGAGGTTGACTTCACCTGGGGCGGTGACGATCAGTTGCTCTACTCGCCGATTCCCGCTGCTATGACGCTCGACCGCAAATCATACTTCGCCCTCACCGGCCGGGTGTCGCTGCCCCTGACTCTCGGTTCGGGTTACTGGAGTAGCCGCCTTACTCCCGCCGCGGAGTACTATTACAATAACGGACTGATCTTCGAGGGCGGCGCGATACGTGGTACGGGCGAGCTGACAAAGGGTGTGGAGCGACTGATGCTCTCGTTGGCTTACAGCGGTCAGACCCGAATGGCTCCCAAGGAGTTTGCGCCGCGCTGGGGTCTTACTGCTCGCGCGGGCTGGGTGACGAACCCGACCAACAAACGCTTCAGCGACGTGTGGATGGCTTCGGCCGGTGTTTGGTTGCCGGGCGTGGTGCGGCCGCATAGCCTGAGGCTGCGCGGCGCGTGGCAGCAAACCGGGGATAGTCCCGACGCGCCATACTCGTTCCGGCTCAAGGAGCTCTTCCCGCGCGGCGCGGTGCACGACTTCTCGGCCCGGCAGATGGCGTCGGCGTCGGTGGATTACCAGTTGCCGTTGTGGTACCCCGAGGGTGGGATCCGTGGGGTGGTCTACTTCAAACGCATTCGACTGAATCTGTTCGGCGACGTTGCTCGTTGGCAACCCTTCGAGACGTTCGGATGGGTGAGTTCGGCGAGCACGGGCGGCTCCTCGGCGACGGGCGACTGGCGGGAGATCACCTCTTTCGGCGGCGACCTGCTGTTGGACATCAGCCCGTTGAGGATGCCCGCAACGACCCACTGTACAGTGCGCCTGTCGGTGGCCAAGCCGAGCAACCGCAACGAGGTGTGGCTGGGCTTCGGACTCGATATTCCTCTTTAGGGATTCACACGCGTCAATGGGGTGACGTCGAGGGAGGCGCGCCGCCCGGCAAGGAATGCGAACCGCCCGGCCGAGGCGATCATCGCGGCGTTGTCCGTGGTGAACCGTAGCTCCGGTAGAAACACCCGCCAACCTCTCCGCTCGCCCTCGGCAAGTAGCGCCGCTCGAAGCCCGCTGTTGGCCGAGACCCCGCCCGCGGCAGCTATTTCCGTTATGCCGAATTGCCGCGCCGCCCGAACCAGTTTGAACATCAACGTCTCGACCACCGCCCGTTGCAGCGAAGCACACAGATCGGCCAGATTGCGCTCCACGAAGTCGGGCTCGGCCGCAACCGCATCGCGCAAAGTATACAGGAATGAGGTCTTCAATCCGCTGAAGCTGTAATCCAACTCCGCGACGCGAGGCCGGGCAAACTGAAAACGGGCAGAGTCACCTGAGGCGGCCAGTCGGTCGATCTGCGGCCCGCCCGGATAGGGCAACCCCATCACCTTGGCGCACTTATCGAACGCCTCGCCCGCCGCGTCGTCTATTGTCGTCCCCACGATCTCCATCTCCAGCGGTGAGCGAACCACCACGATCTGGCTGTGGCCGCCCGAAACCAACAGACACAAAAAAGGAAACTCCGGATGGGGCAGCTCCCTGTCGGGCAGGTCGATGAAGTGGGACAGTATGTGGCCCTGCAGGTGGTTCACCTCGACCAGTGGTGCTCCCGTCGCGAGCGACAATCCCTTTGCGAACGACACCCCCACGAGCAAAGATCCCAACAGCCCGGGCCCGCGGGTGAAGGCAATCGCATCGAGTTCGCGTGCCGCAACCCCCGCATCGTTCAGTGCCACCTCGACCACCGGAACAATATTCTGCTGGTGGGCCCTCGAAGCCAGTTCGGGGATCACACCGCCGTACTTGACGTGCACCTGCTGGGAGGCGATCACGTTCGACAGCAACACCGGGCCGCGCAAAACAGCGGCCGAAGTGTCGTCGCACGACGATTCGATACCCAGAATCAGAGGAAAATCCCTATCTTTGTGGTTTGGCATTTTATGGCGCACGCGTTCAGGTGGGCAAAGTTATAAAAAATATCGTGAAAGTGGCCGTTGCACTGGTCTCGGCACTGTTGCTGGTTGTCTTGTTGGCTCCGGTGGCGGTGTCGTTGGTGGCGAGTGTGCCGGGGGTGCAAAACGCTATCTCCCGGCAGGTTACGGCGCGGCTGTCCGAAAGGCTCGGGGTTGAGGTGTCGATGGAGCGGGTTAGATTGCACGGGGTGAACCGGGTCGTGGTGAATGGGTTTCGGGTGGGCGATTTGAACGCCGACACGCTGTTGTGGGTGCGACGTCTGGAGGCGCCTGTGCTCGATTGGGGTATCGGGGGTGGAACACTGACTTTCGGGCGGGTGGAGCTGCACGGGGCCGAAATGTGGATCCGGCGCGACGCTTCCGGCGTGGTGAACATTCGCGAGGTGGTGAAGGCGATCCGGGGTGGCCGGCCGCGAAACCCCGACCCGAAGTTCAGGATGCACATAGTGGGCATTCAGGCGGACAGCATAACTTTCGGACTGTTGCGCGACGACCGGCCACCTCGGGCCCGGGGGGTCGATTTCGGGCGGTTCGTGACCGAGAACACGCGGGTGGTGCTCGACGACTTCACGATCGACGGGTCGCAGGTTAGGATGCGCATCCGCGAGCTGGCGTTCGACGAGGGTCCGCTCGGACGAGGCGTGGCGACGGGGCTCGATATGCGGCATCTGGAGGCGGAACAGTTGTTGGTTGCTCGCGGGTTGGTCGCGTTGTCGGGGGTTCGCGTCAGGGC
>QMCD01000508.1_pt1 | contig 27009 bp, 17 predicted proteins | sample 1821841 | NCBI WGS metagenome assembly QMCD01 (sample SAMN01991225, study PRJNA193472) | Termite gut metagenome, whole genome shotgun sequencing project. | isolation source: worker | host: Macrotermes natalensis | reverse complement strand
GATTTTTTCATCTCACGAGATGAATTTCTTCGTCCCGTGAGATGAATTTTATAGTCTCACGAGATGAATTCCGAGGCTTTAGCTTTGCCATTATGAATAATGCAGGATAGTCATACCCTCAAAATCATGTGTTTTCACCGGATATAGATGGTACTTTCACCGCCTATATGTGGTTCGCGAACGGGATATAGATGGTGAAAACACGGGATATAGATGGTGCGCGCACCGCCTATATCCCGTTCGCGAACCATCTATATCCCGTGCAGCCCAAAATCAGGAATCCGAGGGGCACAAGTATTACAGTTGAGGAACACAAGTATTGCATTTATGAAACACAAGTATTACATTTACGGAACACAAGTGTTCTGCGCGAGCCACACAAGTGTTTCTTAAAAAGCACTCATATCCTTATTAATACTCAAGGATACACCCCACTAAATGAGCAACTTCTGCAACCACATATATGCGCACAGTGAGAGTAACCCTTACCCTCACTCTACTCTCACCCTTACCCTCACCTGTCCAAACGCCGATGAACAAAAGGATACAAGAGAAAGAGTGAGGGCGTGAGGGTAGGATGTGAAAACTCTGGGTATGCGTGCACGCACGCATACGCGCGCGTACATTATAAATGGAATTAAAGATTCCGCTGAATCACTTTCGCCACATTCTCCGACAAAGCAAGGAGGAGCACCTTTGCTGCCTCGTTCTCTTCGCGGGGATACTGAAGCCATGGTAAAGGAAGCCTTTCCCTTGCTTTTCTTGGCGAACTGTAGATTTTACCTCTTGTTACATCAGGCAAAGAGCTTTCTTGCAAACACAGGAACTACGACGTTTACCGTTCATTTACACTAACTCTATGTGAGATATAAAGAAGTTTAAAAGAACTATTTCGCAAACGATTGTTTATACATATTTCATTGTTTTTTCAATTAGTAGGCTAATTATCAAAGAAAAATGTGTAATTTTGCGCCCGGTATTAAGTAATTAAGGATTTGGATAATAATATGACTAATGAGCGGTTAACCCCCGACTACATCTTCGAGTCAAGCTGGGAAGTATGTAATAAGGTTGGAGGTATCTATACGGTTTTGTCCACGCGGGCTAATATCTTGCAGACTAATTTTCATGATAGATTGTTTTTCATCGGACCCGATTTCCGGCAAGGAAAAGAGAATCCTTTGTTTGCCGAGTCGGATAATCTGTATGCAGAATGGAAAAAGTATGCGGCTCAAAAAGAAAATCTCTTCGTTCGTGTAGGACGCTGGAACATTCCCGGTAATCCTATTGTTATATTGGTTGACTTCCAACCGTTTTTCGCACAAAAAAATGAGATATATACGGAGATGTGGAACCACTATCAAGTGGATTCACTGCATGCGTATGGCGACTATGATGAAGCGTCCATGTTTTCGTACGCTGCCGGAAAGGTGGTAGAGAGTTTCTACCGTTATAATTTGACTGAGACGGATAAGGTAATTTATCAGGCAAATGAATGGATGACCGGCATGGGAGCCCTTTACCTGCAAGCGGCCGTACCGGAAATAGCTACCATCTTTACTACACATGCCACATCAATCGGGCGCTCTATTGCCGGTAATAATAAGCCGCTTTACGACTATCTCTTTGCCTATAACGGCGACCAAATGGCGCAAGAACTCAACGTGGAATCTAAACACTCTATTGAAAAACAGACTGCACACTACGTGGATTGCTTTACAACTGTGAGTGAAATCACAAACAATGAGTGCAAAGAGTTGCTCGACAAGCCTGCCGATGTAGTATTGATGAACGGTTTTGAGGATGATTTCGTACCGAAAGGTGCTACATTTACCGGAAAGCGTAAACGTGCACGGTCTGTAATGCTGCGTGTTGCAAATTGTTTGTTGGGGACGGATTTGGATGATGATACGCTGATTGTAGGTACCAGCGGGCGTTATGAATTCAGGAACAAAGGAATTGATGTTTTCCTTGAAGCGCTGAACCGCCTGAACCGTGATAAACATTTAGAGAAGAATGTGCTGGCATTTATAAACGTACCCGGTTGGGTAGGCGATGCCCGTAAGGACTTGCAGCAACGCCTTAAGAGTAGAGAAATATATAATACTCCGTTGGAAGTACCTTTTATAACCCATTGGTTGCATAACATGACACACGACCAGGTGCTCGATATGCTGAAATACATGGGTATGGGCAACCGTCCTGAGGATAAGGTGAAAATTATTTTTGTTCCTTGCTATCTCGATGGTAAGGATGGCATTATTAATAAGGAGTATTACGACCTGATATTGGGAGAAGACCTTAGCGTCTATCCGTCGTATTACGAGCCGTGGGGATATACCCCGTTGGAGAGCGTGGCATTCCGCGTTCCCACCATTACGACAGATCTTGCCGGTTTCGGACGTTGGGTAAACAGTTTGAAGAATCAGCACGGTATTAATGATGGTGTAGAAGTGCTTCACCGTTCGGATTATAATTATTCCGAAGTGGCTGACGGCATTAAGGACACTATTTCTGCATTTTCGGCAAAGAGTGAAGCCGAAGTGAAAGAAATACGCAAGCGTGCCGGCCAGGTGGCTGAGCAGGCATTATGGAAACATTTTATTAAGTATTATTACGAAGCCTACGACCATGCCCTTCGTCATGCGATGGAGCGCCGGTTAGGCTAAAGAGTATGAATCATTAATCAATCAAATATATAGAATGAAGATTAAAGTTAGCAATGTAAACACTCCTAATTGGAAAGATGTGAATGTGAAATCTCATATCCCAACCGAATTGGAGAATTTGTCAGAATTAGCACGTAACATTTGGTGGTCCTGGAACAATGAAGCTACCGAGTTGTTCAGAGACCTTGACCCTGTTCTTTGGAAAGAAGTCGGACACAATCCCGTACTTTTGCTGGAACGAATGAGTTATGCTAAACTTGAAGCACTTGCAAAAGATAAAGTTATTCTGAAAAGAATGAACGACGTATACACTAACTTCAGAGCGTACGTAGATGCGGAACCTGATAAGAAACGTCCTTCTGTTGCTTATTTTAGCATGGAGTACGGTTTAAATCAAGTCCTTAAGATATATTCCGGTGGTCTGGGTGTTCTTGCCGGAGACTATTTGAAAGAAGCATCCGACAGTAATGTTGACCTTTGCGCGGTAGGCTTCCTGTATCGTTATGGCTATTTTACTCAGACGCTTTCCATGGATGGTCAGCAGGTTGCTAACTACGAAGCTCAGAACTTCGGACAGTTGCCTATCGACCGTGTATTGGACGAGAATGGTAATCAGATCGTTGTCGAAGTTCCTTATCTGGATTATTATGTCTATGCTTCTGTATGGCGCGTGAATGTGGGCCGTATCTCTCTTTATCTGTTGGATACGGACAATGAGAAGAACAGTGAATTTGACCGTCCTATTACACATCAACTTTATGGTGGCGATTGGGAAAACCGTTTTAAGCAAGAAATTTTGCTTGGCATCGGCGGTATGCTGACGTTGAAGAAACTGGGTATCAAGAAAGACGTTTATCACTGTAACGAAGGACATGCGGCATTAATCAATGTTGAACGTATCTGTGATTATGTAGCAGAAGGTTTGAGCTATGATCAGGCTATTGAATTGGTACGCGCATCTTCCTTATATACGGTACATACTCCGGTACCTGCCGGTCATGATTACTTTGACGAGGGACTGTTTGGTAAATATATGGGTGGTTATCCTGCTAAGATGGGTATCAGTTGGGACGATCTGATGGACCTTGGACGCAATAATCCGGGTGACAAGAACGAACGTTTCTGTATGTCGGTTTTTGCCTGCAATACATCCCAGGAAGTAAACGGTGTAAGCTGGTTGCACGGAAAAGTTTCTCAGGAAATGTTCTCTACTATCTGGAAAGGATATTTTCCTGAAGAAATGCATGTAGGTTATGTAACGAATGGCGTACACTTCCCAACTTGGTGTGCATCGGAATGGAAGAGCCTTTATGCAGACAACTTTAATGAGAACTTCTTGTATGACCAGTCTAATCCGAAGATTTGGAATGCCATTCATAATGTACCCGATGAAAAGATTTGGGAAACTCGTATGGCATTGAAGAATAAACTGATAGACTATGTCCGCAAGCAGTACCGTGAAACTTGGTTGAAGAATCAAGGTGATCCCTCACGCATTGTTTCCTTATTGGATAAGATTAACCCGAACGCCTTGCTGATTGGTTTCGGTCGTCGCTTTGCTACATACAAACGTGCGCACTTGCTGTTCACTGACCTTGACCGCCTGTCCAAGATTGTGAATAATCCTGATTATCCGGTACAATTCCTGTTTACCGGTAAGGCTCATCCTCACGATGGCGCAGGACAAGACTTGATTAAGCGAATTATTGAAATCTCCCGCCGTCCGGAATTCCTGGGTAAGATTATCTTCCTGGAAAACTACGATATGCAATTGGCGCGCCGCCTGGTGTCCGGTGTGGATATCTGGTTAAATACTCCGACTCGTCCGCTTGAGGCTTCCGGTACTTCCGGTGAAAAAGCTCTGATGAACGGTGTGGTAAACTTCTCCGTACTCGACGGTTGGTGGTTGGAAGGCTACCGTGAAGGTGCAGGCTGGGCGTTGACCGAAAAACGTACTTATCAGAATCAAGAACACCAAGACCAGTTGGATGCCGCTACAATTTATAGCATCCTTGAAACAGAAATCCTGCCGTTGTACTATGCACGCAATAAAAAAGGATACTCTGAAGGTTGGGTGAAAACCATTAAGAATTCTATCGCACAGATAGCTCCGCACTATACAATGAAACGTCAGCTTGACGACTATTTCAGCAAGTACTATAATAAGCTGGCTAAACGTTTCCATGCGTTGGCGGCCAACGACAATGCCAAAGCTAAGGAAATAGCAGCCTGGAAAGAGGAAGTTGTGTCTAAGTGGGATGATATTGAAGTAGTATCTTTTGATAAGGCTGAAGAACTGGCTCATGGTTCTATAGAGAGTGGTAAGGAATACACCATTACTTATGTGATTGATGAGAAAGGTCTGACGGATGCTATCGGTATTGAACTGGTAACGGTTTACACGGCTGCGGACGGCAAACAATACGTTTATTCTGTTGAACCTTTCAGTGTAGTGAAGAAAGACGGTAACCTCTATACTTTCCAGGTAAGGCATAAATTGGAGAACGCAGGTAGCTTTAAAGTAGCTTACCGTATGTTCCCGAAGAGTGCAGACTTGCCACATCGTCAGGATTTCTGTTACGTTCGTTGGTTCCTGTAGGAAGATTTTAATCCGATAATATTAGAAAGCTGTTTGCGAGAGGTTGGAATGACCTCTGCAAACAGCTTTCCTTTTCTATCGCTTACACAATTCTTTGAAATCACAATATTCGCACTTCTTCGTATCTTCCGTTTGAGTGAAAGGTTCTTCATAACTGTAAATCTCTTGTAACAGGTTTAGTAACCGTTCGCGGAAATCATCTTCATAGAATGTAAAGTTGTCGACCGGTATTTTAGGTTGTCTGGCTTCACCCATTTCGATGATGGGCGAATAAGTCTCTGAAGCCGCCCGGTGAATATAGAGCAGGGAAGGCGCTACTTTCAGCGATTGTTTACGACACATAATGGCGGCATACAGAAATGTTTGGAAGATATAGTTCGGACGTCCCTCGGCAGGGGTGAACAGTTGCGCTATGTTCTCCGGATTTTTGGGACTACCTCCGGTTTTATAGTCTACAATGCGCAGAGTATCTTCTTTGCTGTCTATGCGGTCGATGGTACCGCCGATGTTTAAAGAAAGTTTTCCCACCGGCGTATTGATAATCATAGTTTCGGTCACTTCCTTTTCCATCCCCTCCATACAAAACGGGGCATATTGCAAATCATTACGCAGCAATTGGCGGAGATATGATGCAATTACTTTTGCATTGATAAGCTGAGTACCGTTATACTCCGATTTTTCGGCAGGGGCGATGTGAAAGAAAATCTCTTTGAAAGCGGCATCTACATAATCCTGTAGCTTTATATCATTGCGTAGCAGTTGTTCCAAGTCCTCTTTCCGTACTTCTTTTCCACGGACGGTCAGGGCTTCATATGCCAATTCGGCGGAACGGTGAAAAATAGTCCCGAACAGTGCAGAGTCTATTTCAGCGCTGATTTCATCGGGAGCTTTCAAGCCTGCCACATAACGGTAGTAGAACTTCAGCCGGCAATCCAGGTATGCATTGAGTGCGGAAGGAGAAAAAATAGCCTTTGGATGCCGGGTAACATCATAGCGATTGTACATTCGCGTAATGATTTCCGGCGTTTTCTCAATACATATTTCCCTGTTACTTTGCGGTGATTGCCCGGCTTCCAGATATTCGCGTGAAATGTCGTAAGGTGATTCGACAAGGAATTGCAGCATAAAGCGCGACATCTCTCCACGATTTATTCCGTCCGAAGAGGTATTATATAATAAGGTGACATTTTCGGCGCGTTGTATCAGGCGGTAGAAATAGTAAGCATAGACAGCGTTCTTATGTTCGATGGTGGTCATGCCGAAAGCCCTCCGCAGATTGTAGGGGATGAAAGAAGATTCTCCACCTGCTTTGGGCAACTGTCCTTCGTTGAGCGAAAGCATAATAAGGTTACGGAAGTCGAGATTACGTGTCTCCAGTACTCCCATTACTTGCATACCGATGGCGGGTTCTCCATGGAAAGGTATATTGGAAGTGGCAAGCAGGCGACATAGCAAACGTTTCAGGGTATCGACTTGCAAAGTCAGTTCGCCGCTGTCTATAAGATTGAGCAGGCGGTTGATAAGCGTGTAGCTTTTGAATAATGATTCCCGGTAGAGTTGGTTAAAGATATCATTCGTTTCTTCCTGCTGCCTGTAGAGTACGGATACTTCCCGCAGCATCGTTGTAAGGTATTGGCAAAGAGAAGAAATGCCCGTTTGCGGGGTGAATAGCAGTTCCAGAAAAGTATCTTGTCCTAATTCGGAAGGTAATGGATAGAAGCGGTTGTCTTTCGTTAGTTGTTTTTCTAATATTTCCGCGGAAGCGGATAGCCGGCGGGTATAAGGATGTTTAAGCACGGACAGGACAGCCTCATACAAGTATCGCCCCGTCCCTGCCTGATATCCGTTTGTTTGTAATTCAATCAGCGCACTGATAAAACTATATACGGGTGTCTGGGCTAAGGGAAATCCCATAGTGATATTGACATTCTTTATTTCCGCCGGAATTGAATGAAGTACAGGCAGTAGAAGAGCTTCATTGCAAAGTACTACTGCATTCTCTTTTTCTTGAAAAGACGGAGTTTCTTCAGAAGATGAATCCTGCAAGATTGAACGTACCCATTCCGGTAAATAGCGTGCTTGCGCATTTTCGGTTGGTGCGGAAATGAAACGCACGGTCTTGGGAGTCCGTAATACATCGAATACCGTTTCGGGTAGTTCATTTGGAAAAGTCTTCAGGTTATGGATAATGAACTTACCGGCTTCGTGGGTGTAAGGCGGCGTTTTCTCCTGAGGCAGGCGGGTATAGAAGATATCATAATCCCAGTAAAACAGCGCTTTGCCTGCGTCGTGCAAGCGTTTGAAGAATTCGGTTTCTACCTTGTTCAGCACATTGAAGCCGACAAATACGTAACGGTCGTATTTCAGCTTTTCCGGTTGAAGCTCTTCCATTACCTGGCGGTACATCATGCCTTCGTAAGCGATACCGAGTTCTGCAAGGTTGCTACGATAATGATGATAAATATCTCGCAGCTTATCCCATAGAGAGATGAACTTCTCTTTGAGTTCCGTTCGCCGTTCGATGGAGAAGTTTTGAAAAAACAGGCGGATGGCTTCTTCCTGTTCTGCATTGAGGAAGTTGTAATCATCCATAATGTTTTTCAGGTCTTGCAGGTTTGAGAAGAGCCGGTTGGCATCTACAAGATTCTTGTCCACATCATCAAAGTCGCTGATAAGCAATTCGCCCCAGAAATAGAAATCGTCCAATGTTTCTTCGCTGCGGGTTTCTTCACGGAATACTTTATAGAGTTCGCATACCAGACGGATAGGGTCGCCCAACTTCCAGGGAGAGAGTTGGCGGAATAGTTCGCTGATGCTGATGTATGCAGGCGACCACAATGGGCGGTCACTCTGCGCTGCCAGATGTTCGTTGAAGAACAGACCGGCACGCTTGTTTGGGAATACGATTGCAACTCGTGACAAGTCGTTTCCTATCTTTTGGTGTAGGTCTTGGGCAACTAATTGAAGGAATGTTTGCATATTATGAGGGGTCAAGTAAGCGAAGCGGAGCTTCGTAATTTTGAATTATAAATTTTGAATGGCTTCGCAATGCAAGCGATTTTTCAGACGCAGATAATGTGGATGCCGCGGATTTTAAATGCCGCGCTATCTTAACTCATCCGGAAGGTAAAAAGAGATCCGCGTCATCCGAGTTATCTGCGTCTAAGAAATTACTTGTATTGCGAAGTAACCTGATTGGGGCTTTCAACTGATGCATTATCATTTATACTACAAACTAATTATTATGAGGTACTTATATTAATTATTAAATCTTCTTCCACATACCACAGAAATCCCTTTATATTCTCTTTGGAATATCCCATGTTGGTAAGTAACAGCATATATTCCTGCACCTGTTTATTGTGCTTCTTATTCTGTTTTCCGAATTTGAGGTCTATAACAACAATTTCGTTACCGCGCATCATCACCCGGTCGGGGCGGCGTGTGCGCAGTTCACCGTTTTCTTGCCAGATGATATCACATTCATTGAAAAGCAGCCATTCGCCGGAATACCAATCCTGTACCTGAGTCAAAGAGAAAGCATGGCGGGTTAGTTCCTGTATTTCCTTTTCTGCTTCGGGCGTGCCGATGATACCTTCAAAAACAAGTTGTTGGATGGCGTTATCAATATCCTTTTCTGTTTCGATGGCAGAGAAGAGGGTATGCAACAATTGTCCCCGATGAATAAAGCGACTGTCTGACTCTTCTTCCTCCACTCCACGGATGAAATCGGCCGAACGATTCGATTGGCGGAATTCGATGTCGTGCCGCATGCTTTCTATGTGAATGGGGAGTTTCTCCGGTTTCTGCGAAAGGCGATTGACTGGAGTTCGTGGAGAAGAGGCTACCGTTTGACTACTTGCTCCCGGACTTTCTGCCGAACTTGCTCCCGGACTTTCCGCCGGACAGGATTCTTTGTCTGACGGGCAGAGCTTTCCGCTTTCGTAAGGTTCTTCTTCGTTCCAATTCTCATTGTCTTCACGGGCGGAGACTTGTGCCAAGGCATTGGCAAGTAGCTCGGATATGGTTCCTTTCTGTCCTTTCTTACTCCAGAATATAAGATTCTTTCCGGCACGGGTGAAAGCTACATAAAGCAGATTCAGATTATCCACCCAGAGTTGCAGGCGTTCGTCCAGATAGTCCTGCCGGTATACGGACTCTGCCATTGTGGACGAATAGTTGACCGGAACAATATCGAGCGCATTGTACGGTTCTTCGGTGGGAGAGCACCATATCAACTGATTGTTGGTTTCGTTCTCCAGTTTCCAGTCGCAGAAGGGGATTAGGACTGTGTGGAACTCCAATCCTTTTGACTTATGAATGGAAAGAATGCGAATTCCGTCCATTTCTCCGCTGGGGATGGTCTTGCCGCACAATGTTTCATCCCAATGACGGATAAAAGCGTCGAGATCGGAAGAGTTGTTTTGCAAATAATCCGTCACCGCATCGAAGAAAGAGAACAGATAGGCATCCTGTTCTTCAATCCGGTGCATTTCAAACAGGCTGAATAACTCTTCCAGCAGTTCGTATAGCGGCATCAGGCGGAGGGTTTCCATGCGGGAGACGAACGATTCGGGAAGCATTGCCTCAGGGGAAGCGGTGAATAGCTTGTCCCAATCCGTGCTTTGTAACCGGTAGTTCGTAATTAATGAAGCTCTTGCTATCCTATCTTCCGGATTGGAAAGATAACGCAAGGCATCTATCAGCATACATAATGCCTGCGAGGCGTCCAGCCGGAATGCTTCGTCCGAAACAATGGGCAGATGCATCGTTTTATCAAAGTAATCGGCGATAAGGGGAATGTTCTTGTTCTTGCGTACAAGAATGGTGATATCATTCAGCTTTACGCCGGCTTCCAGTAACCGCTGTACTTCTTCGCCCAGGGAGATAATGGTAAGTTCGGTATAGTTATGTTCTTCGTCCGCTTCCAGAAAGGTGGCTTTGATGTAGCCTTTGGCTTCTGTCCTGGGAGATTCTTGGGTGGCGTCTGCGTAGGCGCGTTGCAATGGGCGGCAGTCTTCCTGCAATTCTTTCAGGTGGAGCAGATTGAGGTATTCTACTGCCGCGGTGAAGAGGGTGTTGTTGAACCGGATGATGTTTGTTTCGCTTCGCCGGTTTGTTTTTAGAGTTTCCACCCGCACCGGGAAAGGGAAGGGTGTTTCTTTCGTTCCCAGCGCATTCAATATACCCCAGTCGCCGTTTCGCCAGCGATAGATGGATTGCTTTACGTCGCCCACAATCAGGCTGTTGGCTCCTTGCGAAAGACCTTCCTGCAAGAGGATTCTGAAGTTGTCCCATTGCATCCGGCTGGTGTCCTGGAATTCGTCAATCATTACGTTGCGGATGCTGGCGCCGATTTTCTCGAATACGAATGAGGAGTCGCCGTCGCCCACCAGGTTGTGGAGTAATGCATTGGTATCGGACAACAGGAAGCGGTTGTGTTCGCGGTTCAGTTCGCGTACTTCTTCGTCGATGTGTGCGAGTAGTTGCAGTTTGTTCAGGTGTTGCAGTGACAGACGGCAACTGTTTACGGTTTTGTTGTTCCTTGGTCTGAATGTTTCGGCATTCTGCAACAGGGGGAGCAGGCTTGTTTCTACCAGGTGGATGATGTCGTTCTTTCGCGTGGATGTCTTGGTTGCCCAGTTCCTGGCGTCGTCCAGACTGTTTTTCAGGGTGGCGTTTACTACGTCTTTATCCGTTAAGCGTCCGTCATTCAGTTTGCGGAAGTAACTGCTGATGCCTCGTGAGCCGCCTTTGAGGTCTTCCGGAGTAAGGGCGTGAGCTTCCAATTCTCCGGTAAACTGGTCGTAGAAGCTTTTCATTTGCTCCAGGGCTTCGGTTTCTTTTTCGCGCAGTTGGTTGCGGTATTGCTTGATGGTATCGGGTTGTTTCAGTTGTTGGCGGAGGCTTTTGCCGCGCTCTATGTAGCCTTCGTCGAAGATGTTCCAGCCGAAACGTTTGATTTCGTCGGAGACGTTCCAACGTTTATCGTCGGCTATGCGCTCGTTGATGTAGTCCAGCAACCATGTCAGGACAGGGGAGGAGGGGGTTAACTTCTCAATGAGGCTGTCTACGGAGTCGCTTAGTACTTCGGCGTTGTTTAGCTCTATGTTGAGGTTGGGACTGAGTTCCAGTTCACGGGCCAGGTTGCGCATTACGGACTGGAAGAAGGAGTCGATGGTTTCTACGCGGAAACGGCTGTAGTCGTGCAGCATGTATTGAAGGGCGGTTCCGGCTGCGCGACGGATGTCGGATTCGGAGAGGGCTTTAAAGTTTTTGTTTTGTTGTGGGTCTCTGTTTTGCTGCAAATCTCCATTTCGTTGCAAGTCTTTATTCTGCTGCAAGTTCTTGCTCTGTTGCAAGTCTTCGCGGATACGGTTCAGGTACGGTTCGGAGGCAGGGTCGGCTATCCAGATGCCGTATAGCTGTTGCAGAATACGTTCCTTCATTTCGGCCGTGGCTTTGTTGGTGAAGGTTACGGCGAGTATCTGTTGATAGGCTTTGGGGTTCAGTATCAGGTGCTTGATGTATTCTACGGCAAGTGTGAACGTTTTTCCCGAACCGGCTGAGGCTTTGTATACTAATAATTCCATGTGAGTTTGCAGAGTTAACTTTTCTACAAACATAAGCAAAAATGCGGGATGTTAGTAATGCTTGAGAGATATTTTAGGGAAAGAGCATCAAAATTATATTTATGACTTCTTGAGTTACTTCATTTCTGTTAGTTATGGGCTTTGTAGTTTGTTTTCTGATACTCTCAAAAATCCTGCAAAATATCAATACCTTATTCTTATATTTGCACCCGAAAAAGGTCTATAAATGCATATATGAATTATATTGAACAACTAATTGTTATTTGCCCGTTGATATTTATCGGCAGTTTCATAGACAGCATTGCTGGGGGCGGAGGGCTTATCACACTTCCATCCTACAATATTGCCGGCTTATCGCCGCATTTTGCTTTAGGTACCAACAAGTTTAGCAGTTGTATTGGTACTTTCTTCAGCACTATGCGCTTTGTGAAAAATAAAAGCTACAACTTGACGAGCGCCATACCTTCAGTTATCTTTGCCCTTATCGGGTCGGCAATCGGCACGGAGATTGCCATTTATTTGGATGCAAAAATATTGCAGTACGTACTTATTGTAGGAGTTCCGGTAATTGCTGTCGTTGTTTTAAAGAAGAAGAAGTTATCGGAAAATACCACCAAACAATTATCCAAAACCAGGCTCATTGTCTTATCCTCTATTATCGGTTTCGTGATTGGAGGCTATGATGGCTTTTTTGGACCGGGAACAGGCACTTTCCTCATCTTGGCTTATTCTTCAGTCTTAGGTTTCGACCTGCTAACAAGCATGGGGAATGCAAAACTTGTAAACCTGACCTCTAACTTCGCATCACTGTTTGTGTTTCTTATTGAGGGCAAAATACTGTTTGCCGTAGGCATACCTGCTGCTTTATGTGCCATTGCCGGGCATTATATAGGTAGCGGACTTGCCATAAAGAATGGACGGAAAATCATTCGCCCTATATTAATTCTGGTTTTGGTATTGCTCATGATGAAAATCGTATGGGATATGTTCCTTTAGCTTAAAACTTCGGTTCTGAAGGGGCTTAAAAGTATATTTTCCAACTAATGCTTGGTACTATCGGTGCATTTCTTCTTTTTGCAACGGAGTTTGTTTCAAGATTATAAGCATAGCCTGTTTGCCTGAATCCGGTGGCATTAAGAATCATAAAAGAAAATTCATGGGCTATTTTCTTTTTGTTTATGCGGTAGCGAAGTGTTAAGTCAGTTGTAAATGAGTTTGGCAGTTTTAAGCTATATGCTCTTGAATCTATTTCTTCAATTCCTTGTATATGTTCCGACGCATCGTAATCTATCGGAGTATATCTGAAGCCTCCCTGATAGGTTAACCGGATATTGGCACTGAATACCTTGTGTTTCTGTTTTCCAAAAATCCATTCTTTTCCTGCCAATGCATTAAATATAAACCGTTGATCCATTCGTGTGCTTCGCCATATTTTATCGCCTCCCGTATATTCGGACTTAAAAAGCGAACCTGTGAACAGTCCATACCAACCATCCTTTAAATACCGTTCTAAAGTAAGATCAATCCCATAGTTTCGCCCTTTACCCTCATTAACCAATCTCTTGTCTAAGCCATAAGCATTATAATTAAGGATAGAGAATGAAGTATTAGGCTCAACAGGTACATCGTACAAATACTGGTAATAAGGCTCAATCTTCAGGAAAACATTATCTGATATTTTCTTGGCATAAGACAATGCGAAGTGATGCGCTTTGCTGAAATCCAAATTTTTATTAACAAGCAGGTTGCCTGTTTCAGGAATTTTTATATAGTAATAATCCAACCGTTCCCGTGTACTGTTAAGCCCGTATGCAAAGGCTAAGGACTGTCGCTTAGGAAGCTGCCATTTAATACTGGCTCGTGGCTCTATTGTCCAATTCTTGTTCAGACTGAACATTTGTCCTGTCAATCCTACGCTTGCTTCAACGTTTTTATTTATTCTGAACACTGAGTTTGTAAAAGCAGATACGGCATAGTCAACACCGCTTCCTTGGGCTATTTGTTGCATGGGTTCGTATAGACTCGGTGTATCACTGCTGTTAAAATTGAGATTGTAACTAAGCCTTTTCAGGGTGAAGCCCGTTCTGCTTGTGTGGTTCTCTCCAAATTTCTTATTCAGGTAGGAGTTGAGAATAATGTCGGTATTACTATTCTTTACATCTGCCATTCGATGGTAGTCGAGGCTTTTATCCCTCTGGTCTATTATGCCATGTACTTTTGAATAGGTTGTGGCGAGCGATGATTTCAAATAAGTATTGCTATTGATATAGATTTTATGTCCAATGCCTAACATCCCTTTAGCAAACTTATTATCAGACTTTTGCTTATCGGACGTATATTCCCATTTAGCGGAATCCTCTACTTCTTTCTGCAAAACCTTATCTGACAAACCCAATCCCCAGACGGTAAATGTCCCTGCCTTTTTAGTGGGAAAATTCAATTTGAATGCCAAATCCTGATAATCCAATCCCTCATCCGCCCCATTTATTGCGTCAGATATGCCGGAAAAAGAATATCTGTAATTGAAAATGTAAGAGCTACCGTGTTCTTTACTGATTGGTCCTTCCGATGCTACATCCACTCCCCAAACTCCAATCTGAAAGGCATGTTCATGTTTCTCTCTGTTGCCTGTCCGCATTGACATATCAAATACGCCGCCCAAAGCATTTGTATATTCGGACGGAAAAGCTCCATTGTAAAAGTCCGAATTACCCAATACGTTGGAACTCAATCCGGTTAGTAATCCTCCACCTAAACCTGTCATGTCTGCATAATGTGTAGGGTTTGGAATCTCTACACCCTCCATTCGCCATTGAGTAAACTGAGGGCTGTTACCCCGAATAACAAGCGCATTAGAACTAATACTTCCCGAAGAAACTCCGGCGAAAGAAGAAACCAAACGTGACGGGTCGTCAAATCCTCCGGCAAAACGGCTCGCTTCTTCTACAGTCAGCATTCTGCCCCCGGTCAACGCCATTGTATTAACAGTTGAACTCTTGTCAATATTCGGTCGGACAACTACTTCGTCCAATAAGAGAGTATTCTCTTTCAATGGAATTTTAAGATATACTTCTTTTGCCGAAGATATTACTACTTCTCCTATTGTTCGTGGTTCGTAGCCTATAAATGTAGTTTGTATATCATATCGCCCGACAGGTACATTGCGAATAATGAAGTGTCCCAAGCTGTCGGTTGTTGTTCCTAGATTACTACCGTTTGCAATACTCACATTGGCAAAGGCGATTGGTTGTTCGGACGCTTCATCTATCACAATTCCTTTTATGGTTTGGGTTAATGGCTTATTTTTCTGTGCTTTCTCTTTTCCTTTCAGTAGGGAAATAATGATGTGATACCCGTTAATTTTATACCTGTAATTTGTATCTTTCAGGATTTGTTTCAATGCCTTGTCTATATCCGCATCTTTTAACGATAAGGATATTCTCTTATCCAAATCCAGTGTGGAGTGCTCATAAGCAATACTGTACACGGTTTGTTGTTCTATTTGAGAAAAAGTCTCTTTCAATGAAATACTCTTATGTTGTATCGTAACTTTTTTATTGGCATTTTGCGCTACTGCACCTGAAAATAAGAAAAGGGAGATTACCAAAAAGATAATTCTATATGACTGTTTATTTGCTTTTATTCGATTCATTTTATTACATTTGTATTGTTGATACTTCGTTTTACTATTCATTTTAATGAGTTTCGACATTTCAGAACCGGAGAGAGGGTCTCAAGCTGCTTTCCGGTTCTTTTTACTTCATAGGCATTTCAATATTTATCATTGAGTCCACTTCAAAAAGTCTTTTTTTATCAGAATTTAACGCCATACAAGTACTTCTAAAAGGGGGTAAAAGTGCTAAATTGCACTTTTTGAAGGGGACTCATCATTGTTTCTTTATCGTTTTACTATTTATACAAGTAAGTGATGAAAAACTCAATGAGAAAAATGAAGTTTTTAAAGCAAAGTGAAAAAGAATGCAGAAATAGCTTTTCGAATTTCTTTCAAGCAAGACTTAACTGGCTTTCGACATTTCTTTTGGTAGTATTTAGCTTCTCAGCTATTTCGGTATTGGTCAATCCTTTATGCTGCAAAAAGGCGATAAATTTGGAATTGAATCCGGGAAATACTGGATATTTTTGGATTTACGGCAATTTCAATGTACACTTTTTGCACACTCGGTGGGTCGTTCCTTATTTTTAGTACTTTTCAGTTTAACCTGATTGCGTCGTTTTTAGATGTATCGTAAAATGCTGTAAATCAATATGTTTAAGGCATTCTTTCTGTGATTTCAGTTTAACTAAAAAAGGGAAGCTAATTTCTTAACTTCCCTTCTGGGTGGTGCCACCAGGAATCGAACCGGGGACACAAGGATTTTCAGTCCTTTGCTCTACCAACTGAGCTATGGCACCTTTCTCTTTTGCGGTTGCAAAGGTAGTGAAACTTTTGGACTATGCAAGAGGTTGGGAGATAAAAAGCGCTGATAAATAGCTATGAGGTTAAAAATCACTGGTTTTTCTGCTTAACTTTCTGCATTTCTTTCTGCATTTTCGATTGCTTCTCCTTTCAGCGGATTCCAACCTTGTGCTTTTAATTCAAATTCCTGACCGTCACGCGTAATCAAGGCGTAACCCAATTCTGCCTTGGTGATATGGCCAATAAGCTTCACACCTTCCATTTCGGAAACTTTTTCATGGTCGGTGATGGGTACGGTGAATAGTAATTCGTAGTCTTCACCACCATTGAGGGCACAAGTGGTTAGGTTCATATTGAATTCTTCCGCCATGACGGCTGTCTGATAATCAATAGGGATATGTTCCTCGTAGACACGGCAACCGACTTTGCTTTGCGTGCAGATATGCATCAACTCGGAAGATAAACCGTCAGAAATATCTATCATGGAAGTGGGTTGAATACCTTCTTCCGCCAATATTTCGGTGATATCGCGGCGTGCTTCCGGTTTCAATTGGCGTTGCAAAAGATATTCTTTTCCGGAGAAATCGGGCTGTATGTCGGTTTTACCTTTGAGAGCTAACTTTTCACGTTCCAGCAGTTGTAACCCCATATAGGCAGCACCCAAATCACCACTGACACAAATCAGGTCGGTTTCTTTGGCGCCATTGCGGTAAACTACCTTATCTTTGTTCGCTTCACCAATACAAGTGATGCTAATGGTTAATCCGGTGAGTGAAGAAGATGTGTCACCGCCTATAATATCTACATCATATTCCTCACATGCCAAGCGGATACCGGCATATAACTCTTCTATATCCTCCACGCTGAAACGTTTGGAAAGTGCGAGCGAAACAGTGATTTGTTTCGGCGCACCGTTCATAGCGTAGATATCGGAGAAGTTGACGACAGCCGCTTTATAGCCTAAATGTTTCAGAGGTACATAAGTAAGATCGAAGTGTACACCTTCCATTAATAAGTCTGTAGTAATCAAGACTTGTTTTTCGGCCGGGTAAGAGAGTACGGCAGCATCATCGCCTATGCCATACTGACTTGATTCGTTTTTCAGTTCAATGCCTTTAGTAAGGTGACGAATGAGTCCAAACTCACCGAGAGTTGCAATTTCTGTTCTCATGTTTATTTAATGAATGATTTGCCTGTCGGTCTTTACTATATATTTATGATCTGTTTATCAGTTCTCTCATAATCTCCGTCATCTTAGGTTGAGCAGCATCAGCGGCTTTCTGCACATCTTCGTGCGTAACTTCCACAATTTTGCCTGCTACACCGAGGTCGGTAATCACCGAAATGCCGAATACCTTAATGCCGCAATGGTTAGCGACAATCACTTCCGGTACCGTAGACATTCCTACTGCGTCCGCACCGAAAATGTTGAATAGCTTGTATTCAGCCGGTGTTTCAAACGTAGGACCTTGTGTACCGACATATACGCCATGCTGTACTTTGATACCCTTTTCTTCGGCAATGGTATCAGCTTTCTTAATCAGTTCTTTGCTGTATGCCTCACTCATGTCCGGGAAGCGTGGACCATACGGGATGTTCTTGCCACGTAGCGGATGTTCAGGGAAATAGTTTATATGATCCGTGATAATCATCAGGTCACCGATTTCGAAATCCGGATTCGTGCCGCCGCTGGCATTGGATACGAACAGTGTCTTGATACCTAACTCTCGCATCACACGTACCGGGAACGTCACTTCTTTCATCGAGTAACCTTCATAATAATGGAAACGTCCCTGCATTGCCATGATATCCTTGTTGCCGAGCTTTCCGAATATCAGTTTTCCACTGTGTCCTTCTACGGTTGATACCGGAAAGTTGGGAATTTCCTCATACTTTATTTCATACTTCTCGGTGATTTCATTTACCAGACTTCCTAAACCGGTTCCGAGGATGATTGCCGTTTCAGGTTGAGTGCGCATCTTACCTTTCAGGTAAGTAGCTGTTTCTTGAATGAGTTCTAACATAGCCAATAATATTTTGGTTAAATATATGTTGTTGATTTTGTAACAAAACGATTTCAATCGGCAAGACGTATAAGTATGGTTTCAGCGTTTCTGCCAATGCAGGATGGTGTTGTAGCCTGGTTGCATCTTTTTCGGTAGTGACAATTAACTTTTCGTCTCCTTTCAAGTGGTCGAAACGTTCTTTTATCACCTGCAAATCTTTATTGCTGAAATCATGGTGATCGTCGAATGAACATAAATCAATGTGGGATGTATAAGCCTTCAGTTTCTCTAATAATGGAGTAGGGGAGGCAATTCCCGTTACTAATAATATCTGTTCATCTTTCTTTAGTGAAGACAATGCACGCCGTTCCCCACCGAAAAGCGGAGTCAGTGTACCATACTTGAACGATGAAAAATACAATTGTTGGTATGGATATAATTCCAGCCTTTTGGTGATGATGTTGAAGTCTATCGGTTTGATGTTTTCCGGACATTTGGTGACGATTATAATATGCGCCCGGTTTTTCCCGTTTTTCGGTTCACGCAATCGTCCTACCGGAAGCAACATGTCATCACTGAATAAAGAGTAGAAGTCGGTAAGTAGAATATTCAATCCGGCCTTTACATACCGGTGTTGAAAAGCATCGTCCAACAACACTGCATCTACCGTAGGGTTTTCCAGTTTCATTAATTGCTCGATACCATGACAGCGGTTTTCGTCTACAGCCACCCGAATATCGGGGAATTTTGCTTTTATCTGGTATGGTTCGTCGCCAATCCTTTTTACGTTCGTGTTTTCAGTGGCCAGTATGTATCCTTTGCTTTTCCGTTTATATCCCCGGCTCAACACGGCAACGTTCAGCTCCTTTTGTTGCAACAACTTGATAAGATACTCCGTGTGCGGCGTCTTGCCCGTCCCGCCTACAGCGAGATTGCCGACGCACACCACAGGTACGTCAAAACTCTTTGACCGGAGAATTCCCCAGTCAAAGAGTTTATTTCGAAGGTATACCCCGGCTCCATAAAGCCATGAGACGGGGTATAACCAATAGTGTATCTTAACCAGCGGTTCTTCCATCCACTCCTTTCTTTAATTGATGTTTAGCTCAAAAGGAATACGTGCTTGAATTTTATCGCAGTTTTCTAAATTGTTCAACCAATTGAATTGATTGTAAAGTTCGCCGGCTTTACCTTTCAGCATACGAGCCTGAATGTAGTTACCCGGATCGCTATCCATCAAAGTTTCGAAGAAACTCTTCTTACCCGGATACGCCAACACGGTGTAAGCTTCCAGATTTACTTTTTGAACGGCAATTTCCAGTGCTCTGTCCAAACCACCTATTTCATCAACCAAACCTAATTCTTTAGCTTTAGCACCTGTCCAAACACGACCTTCTGCAATTTTCTTGATTTCATCCGTAGTTATACCACGGCCTTCTGCGCAACGTTTTACGAACAGTTCATACCCTTCGTTCACCATGTTTTGCATCAATGCCTTTTCACCTTCGTTCATCGGGCGTCCCATTGCTCCGAGGTCGGAATATGTATTTGTTTTTACAACATCGAATGAAAGACCTATTTTATCCGTCAGTCCTTTATAATTGGGGAACATTCCGAAGATACCGATAGAACCGGTCAGTGTAGTAGGGTCTGCCACAATGCTATCTGCATTACAGGAGATATAGTATCCACCCGATGCGGCATAATCGCCCATAGAAACAATCACCGGTTTTTCTTTTTTCAACTCGGTAATGACATGCCATATTTGTTCCGAACCGAAAGCGCTTCCGCCCGGAGAGTTCACGCGCAGTACTACGGCTTTCACATCCTTATCATCTTTCAGTTTGCGCAAGTCACGTATCACATTATTGGAGTTGATACCTTCTTCTTCACCTATACCTGAACTTCCGGCATCAATAGCTCCATAAGCATAATATACGGCGACGATATTTCCGCTCTTATCTTTCGGAACATTCTTCTTTACGTTTACCATGTCTTTTAATCCCAGTACCGGCATACTGTCATCCTTATCAATGCCGACGAGGGTTTTCAGATAGTTACGTACATCGTTCTTATATATTAAGGTGTCGGCAAGACCGGCCTGCACACTCTCTTCCGCCGGATAGAACATCAGCATTTTGTCGGCAACCTCATTCAGCTTTTCTTTGCTCACACCTCTTGATTCGGAAACATCGCTCAACATTTGTCCCCAGATACCTTCCAGAAATACAGTAACCTGTTCGCGATTGGCCGGACTCATTTCCGTAGCGATAAACGGTTCTACTGCTGATTTGTAAGTACCTACTTTGAATACTTGCATTTCTACGCCGATTTTACTCAGCAGATCTTTGTAGAAAATAGGAGTCGATGACAAACCATACCAACCGATTGATCCTTGCGGATTTAGTAACACTTTGTCGGCTACACTGGCCAGATGGTAAATGCGTTGTGAATAATGGTCACCGTAAGCCACTACAAACTTACCACTGGTTTTGAAATCGGCGAGCGCTTTACGGATTTCTTCCAACGAGGCGAAACCTGCCCCCATCGTACCTGCTTGCAGGTAGATACCTTTAATGTTTTCATTTTCTTTTGCTTTCTGAATAGACGACAGGATATCGTCTAATCCGCAAATCATTTCATCCTCACCCATAAAGATGTCGAAAGGATTGTCCTGACTGCGTTCGGAGAGTATACCGCTCAAATCGAGCATCATAACCGAGTTCTTACCTACCTGAGTCTCAGACTCTGATGATGAAAGCATACCAAATATAATCAGTACACTGACTAAAAACAACACAACGCTTGACACAATAATACCGGTGATGGTAGCCAGCGTAAATTTGAAGAAATCTTTCATTGCATTTATTGTTTTTTGTATGTTAACTTAGAAAGCTAACAAAGATAAATAATTGAGTTGATATTTACCCTATCTGTCGCAAGGTTTTTCGTTTTGTCACACGAGGCTATTACAAATCTGCTTCTTTTTGTGTTTTTACGTCAACCTTATCTTCCTGTTTTGTTTTACCGGTATGGGTTACCATTTTCTTTTTGCCATATTTGCGCGCTTTTTCCCAAGCCGCTTTTCGGGCTTCATATTCTTCGTATTGTTTTTCCAAATAGTTGTCTGCCATAAGATTACGCTTTAATAAATTCGTATGAATAATTAAAAAATGCACGGTAACGACCATGCTGTTGCAAATTTACAATAAATTCCATAAACTTTTTATTTCTTTATTTCCTTTCATTAAGTATTTTTTTCGACTACCTTTGCTTCGGAAACTCAAAAACGGTAAGTCATGAAGTATAAATTATTAGTTCTTGATGTAGACGGAACTTTGCTTGATAGTGAGAAAAAAATCAGTAAACGTACGCTGGCGGCCTTGTTGAAAGTGCAGCAGATGGGAGTGCGTATCGTGTTAGCTTCCGGTAGACCGACGTATGGCCTTATGCCTGTCGCTAAAACTTTGGAGTTAGGCAATTATGGAGGCTTTATCTTAGCCTATAATGGCGGACAGATAATCAATGCTCAGAATGGTGAGCTGTTATTTGAGCGCAGGATAAATCCGGAAATGCTACCTTATCTTGAGAGAAAGGCACGCAAGAACGGTTTCGCCATTTTTACTTATCAAGAAGATACTATTATTACCGATTCGCCTGAAAATGAATACATACGTCTGGAAGCGGAACTCAATGGTTTGAAGATCATTGAAGAAACAGAGTTTTCGATAGCGATAGATTTTGCGCCCTGCAAGTGTATGCTTGTTAGTGATAACGAAGAAGCTCTCATTGAGTTGGAAGAACACTGGCGTAGAAGATTAAACGGTGCGTTAGATGTCTTTCGTTCCGAACCTTACTTCCTTGAGGTTGTACCTTGTTCTATTGACAAGTCGAATACTTTGGGCGTTTTGCTTGAGAAGCTGGGCATCCGTTCGGAGGAAGTGATTGCTATCGGCGATGGAGTTTGTGATGTTTCTATGATACAGTCTGCGGGTCTGGGCATTGCTATGGGAAATGCGCAGGACTCTGTGAAGATATGTGCCGACAGAATTACTGCTTCCAATGATGAGGATGGAGTGGCTGAAGCTGTAGAGAAAGTGATACTTTCTGAAATCCGTCCTGCTGAGATAGAATTAGATCAACTTAACCAACGTGCTCGTCATGCCCTGATGGGGAATCTGGGTATTCAGTACACATATATATCCGAAGATAGAGTAGAGGCTACTATGCCGGTGGATGAACGTACCCGGCAACCTTTCGGTATTTTGCACGGTGGAGCCAGTCTGGCATTGGCTGAAACGGTTGCCGGACTTGGTTCGATGGTGCTCTGTAAGCCGGATGAGATAGTAGTCGGCATGCAAGTCAGCGGGAATCATATTTCTTCCGCACACGAGGGAGATACTGTGCGGGCAGTGGGTACTATAGTGCACAAAGGCCGTTCATCGCATGTCTGGAATGTGGATGTGTTTACTTCAACGGACAAGTTGGTATCTTCGGTGCGTGTGGTTAATGGTATATTGAAGAAGGGGTAATCAAACTTACAGATTTACCAAATCAATTTCATTTCATACCCTTTCTTTACAGCTTCGGGGGTGTTTTTAGCGTTGAGTTTGATAAGTAGGTTGCGGCGATAAGTGCGAACGGTTTCTTCGTCCCGACAAATATGATTGGCTATTTCCTTCGAGGTATAACCTTCGGCAATATACTTCAGAACTTCCTTTTCACGATTACCGAGCCATACAATATCTTCGTTTCTTTTCTCTTTCAATAACAAGTCTATTTCTTCACAAAGAAATTGTTCTCCCCGGCCTACTGTTTCGATTCCCGCAAGCATTTCTTCACTTTCGGCATTCTTCAGGATATAACCCAGTGCACCGTTATGCAAGGCTCGTTTGGCTATGCTAAATTCTTTGTATGTGGTCAGCATTACAACTTTTAATTCTGAATATGTTTTCATTATCTCGGCACAAAAATCTATCCCGTCGCCATCGGACAAGCCGATATCCAGCAACAAGATATCGGGAAGGTTTTCCTTCAAACCTTTCCGGCATGATTCCAAGTTGTAATAGACATCTGTCACCCGGGTGATACCCGATTCGGATATTAGTTTACTCAGACTTTCTACAACCATTTTATGGTCATCTACAATTTGTAAGTTCAACATCATTCAATCAGTTTAGTTTTTCCGTTTTCAATTCAATCGTTGTTTCCGTTCCGGTACTGGGAGAAGTGACAATATCTATTGTTCCGTTGCAGGATGCTACCCTGTCGCGGATGCTTTTCAGCCCAAAACCTCTTACAGCTACTTTTTCATCATAGCCGCAACCATCATCTGAAACGGTAAGCGTAACATGTTTTTCATCTTGTACCAACTGTAGGTTAATCTCGTTTGCACCCGAGTGTTTAATGGCATTGTTTATCAATTCGGCAGCACAACAATAAACAACAAACTCCAATCGCCCATTGATACGCTTTTCTTCACCGTAAAAATGGAACTTGACGTTCGGAAATTGGGTGGCATAATCTTCCAATGCTATTTTAATACCGGATTGCAAGGATGTGGGCATTAGGTTATGAGCCGCATCACGGATATCCCGGATACAGTTATCTAATTTGTCGCTTACGTTTTGCAACGTTTTTGTTTGACTGCTGAGTTCGATTTTCACTGCCGAAAGATTTCCGCTGAGGCGGTCGTGCAAGTCTTGGGCTAAACGTGCCCGTTCCCTCATTTCACCATCCAACACCGAACGGGTGGCAATCAATTGTTTTTCTTTTCGGGTGTTCCTCTTGGTTTGCCATAATAAGATTATCAAAACAAAAGCTAATAATGCGCCCGAAATGCCAAGCCATACATACAGTTCCCGTTCTTTTTCCAACGAGGCAATATGCATTTCTTTCTTTTCGGTTTCGTATTTCACTTCCATTTCCACTAATGTTTGATGGAAATCCTTACTGGTATAATCCAACATCGCAGTATGGTACTTTTGCAGAAAACGGACGGCCTTCTCTTTGTTGCCTAAGAAGATATTCGTGTAAACCAGATTATACAGGATGTTTGTTGAAACAGGCATCATATCCGTAGAAATATTAAGAGAATCAAGTCCCCATGCCTTGAATGCGAATTCTTCAGATTCTTTGAAGTGCTTTTTTGCCCGGTAAACATTGGATATTATATTTAAGGATGCAACTATTACGCCACGAAAACCAGTTTCTTCGGAGAGGCGTACGCTTTCTTCCGCATAGCGTAACGCCAAGTCGTAATCCGGAGATTCCTTATGATAACTAATTTGTGCCATAAGCTGCAAATTCATCGCTTCGTACACTTTATGCTTTGTAGCCCGACTGGCTTCCAACGAGTTTTGCGCATATTGCAATGCCTTATCAAAGTCTTTCCTGTCATTGTAGATTTTACCTAATTGATAATACGCATTCCTTGTGTAGTAAAGCCGGAACTCTTCTGACTGCTCAGCCAACGAAAGCACTTGTTCAAAATGGGAAATCGCCTTGTCGTAATTATATAAAGAGGTATAAATGGATCCGATATTAAATAGAATCGACATATTCCGTTGCTTGTCTTCCAATTTCTCGCTGAGTGGAAGAGCTTTCAAAGCGTATTCGAGTGCGGGAAGAAATTTCCCCCAAGTGGCATAGGTACCAGATATGCTCACATATATTTTTAATTGCTGCTCCTGATTTTCTATCTCTATGGCTACAGCAAGCGCCTTTTCATGATAGATAAGAGCAGAATCGTACTTTGCATTGTCCGAGTAAGCATATCCGATATATTCGTTAAACCGGGAGATTCTGAGTTTATCATTTTCTTTTTCCGCCAGAGCCAAACCTTTCCTGGCATAAAAAAGATTCTTTTCTGAATTGAAAGATGAAAAATGGCCTTGGCATATTTTAAGGTATAATTCCATTTGTTCGTCAGCAGTAATTTTCTGCGTATTCAATACATTGACTAATGAATCTACGTTCTGTGTTTGCCCAACAGCATTTATAACCGACATCAGCAATAAAAAGAAAAAGGTAATCTGTTTCATAACCTATCTATAATAAATATTCGCAAAGATACTTCATTTTCATACTTCTTCCTATCCTCCAAAAGGGTGAATTTAAAGACAGGATGAATTTTCACCCTTTTGGAGGATTGACAGATAGCGATATCTCCAATACCTTTGTTTTTTTAAAATACAATTCCAATTAAAACAAATGAATATGAATAAGATTTGGTTAATCGCTTTAATAAGTATCCTATTGGGTATGGCTTCCTGTTCAAAAGACGACCCTGAAAATGAAATTGTTAATAATGAAACTGTTTATACAGTGACCTTTAATTCTGACGGAGGGAGTCCCACACCCAAACTTCAACGTGTGAAAGCCGGGGAAACAGTAACAGCGCCGACCGGTAATCCTGCCAAAGCGGGTTATACTTTTGTATACTGGTATTTAAACGGAACTACTACCGCTTACAACTTCCAAACCCCTGTAAACGGCAATATAACGCTTTACGCCAAGTGGCAGGCGGAAGGCGGCGGGGAGGGTGAAAAGACCAATACTTTCAGTGTGTACAATACCGAAACCTGGAACAAAGCGGTGAATGCCATCAAGGCGGGAGGGAACGACAAATCCTATATCCTTAACGTACAGAGCAGGGTTATCGTACCACCTACGATCAGAGTGACGGAAGATCTACCATCTACCTACACTTTCGGCGGCGTAGAGAATCTTACGATTACCTTGCAGGGTAGCGGAACCCTCGACCTCTCCGGCGATGGATTCCTGATATGTCTTTCCGGTAATGGAGATACGAGACAGAAACTCGTTATTGACGGTCCTATCCTGCAAGGCTGGCGGGATAATGAAGGTCCGCTGCTGTTTCTCAAACACGCCGACCTGGAATTGAAAGACGGAAAAATTACCGGGAATTTCAATTCCGGCATTGAATTGCAAGCCGGAGGAGCTGTGTATATTAAAGATGGCAGTACCTTCGCCATGTCTGGCGGGGAGATTAGCGGCAATGTCTGTGGAAAATACGTCTCCTGTAATGGTGGCGGAGTATTTATCAGCCGTAGTACTTTCAATATGTCGGGCGGGGAAATCAGTGGCAACACCTGCGGACAAAACACTTATGGAGATGGCGGCGGAGTGTACATGTCTTCCGGTACATTCAACATGTCGGGAGGAACGATTAGCCGAAACTCCAGTGGAGGTGTCGGTGGCGGCGTGTCTATTGGAAGCGGTACTTTTGCCATGACTGGCGGGGTCATCAAAGGAAATGTAGCTGACAATTCCAATGCTCTTGGCGGTGGTGTAAATGTTCATACCCAGGGGCGCTTCGTTAAGACAGGAGGAATCATTTACGGTTCAGATGCTGAAGATGCCGACCAAAACAAATGCGTTTTTCGAAGTAACGTGCATAACAGTAACGGGACCGTAGTATTTGCCGACGTGAACGCTACGGTCGGCGATGCGGACGACAAGCACCGTGAAATTACTCTCGGCGAAACGGACAACATAAGCACTGACAGCGATGCCGGCTGGCTGATAGGATATAAGGCACCCTAACCTGCATTATTCATACCGCAGGAGTTAAGGGGATTGTCATTTTGTCACTTTGTATTTTTAGTTGGCTGAGAATGCGTTATTTCCGTCCGAAGGCAAGGTTGGTTGGAAATACGCGAGTGAAAAGCAGTTAAGTATCAGACTGATAGAGAGATATCGA
>QMCD01000507.1_pt1 | contig 27011 bp, 24 predicted proteins | sample 1821841 | NCBI WGS metagenome assembly QMCD01 (sample SAMN01991225, study PRJNA193472) | Termite gut metagenome, whole genome shotgun sequencing project. | isolation source: worker | host: Macrotermes natalensis | reverse complement strand
GAATGTTTTAGGATTATGAGAGCACGAAGTGCGTAATAATCCGTGGTATCAAGGGGTCAAAAGGTCATGATTTTGCATGCTTAGTGTGAAGATGCATGCTATTCTTATGGAGGAAACCGTATGAAAATATTGATTGTTGAAGACGAAAGGCAGCTTTCCGATGTTCTGACGGTACTCCTGAAGCAGAACCTTCATGTTGCCGATGCTGTCTATAATGGCATAGATGCGGAAGATTACGCCATGACCGGTATATATGACGCAATAATTCTTGACGTCATGCTTCCGGGCAAAAACGGGATCGAGGTGCTGCGTTCCTTGCGCCGTCAAGGGAATAACACGCCGGTATTGCTACTTACCGCCAAGGCGGATATCGAAGATCGTATCCTAGGACTGGATACCGGGGCGGATGATTATCTCACTAAGCCTTTTTCTACCGGCGAGCTGTTGGCCAGGCTACGGTCAATCACCCGGCGCGGCAATGAATATCTGGGCGATGCGCTACAGGCAGGCAATACCGTCCTCGACAAGAACACCCACCAGCTCAGCACCGGAAAAGATGCAGTAACCCTTTCTGTCAAGGAATACCAGATCATGGAAATGCTGCTGTCAAACAGCCGCCAGATTATACCGAAAGAGCGGTTTGTCGAAAAAATATGGGGGTTTGAAAGCGAAGCTGAATATAATAATATCGAAGTCTATATTTGTTTTGTCCGTAAAAAACTCCTTGCTATCGGTTCCGACCTGCATATCAAGGCCGTCCGCAATGTCGGTTACTCCTTGGAGGTAGCCGAATGATCAAACAGCTTACCGTCAAGATCGTCGCAGTTGTCTTAGGAAGTCTTTTCTTTGTTTTTGCCGCCATGCTTTTAGTCCTGAATCTTTCTGCCCACACGGCTTCGGTCAAAAGAGCGGAAGAAATCATGCTGTCAGTCGTGGCCAATGACGGCTTTATACTTCCGCCACAAGAACGGCCGGCGGAGCCGCCGGGAGACTTAAAGCCAGCCAGCACCTTCGGGGAGCCCGACATGATGCGGGCCGGCCATTTATTTTATGCCAAAACTGACCAAAACGGCGAACTGCTTGAGCTAAACCTAGACATGATGTTTGACTTCTCTGCCGCCGATGCGCAGGATTATCTGACACAGGCGCTGGATTCCCCAAAAACCAAAGGGGATATCGGCAGCTTTCACTTTATGGCAGCGGTTAAACCTTATGGCTATATTTTGGTATTTACCGAGCGCAGTGTCGAAATGCGGCTGCTGGATCATCTGACACAGACCTCTCTCTGGGCCGCTGGGATTACCGCGATTATCCTCGCATTTGTGGCCACCCTGCTGGCTCAGTGGATGGCTGCTCCGATAAAGACCGCTTTTGACAGGCAGCGGCGCTTTATTTCCGATGCCAGCCATGAACTGAAGACCCCGCTGACCGTCATTAGTGCCAATGTAGATGTGTTGCAGCATGAAAGCGGCGAAAATCTCCGGCTTATTCATATCAGATCACAGGTGGAGCGGATGAGCGGACTGGTTCACGGTTTGCTGACTCTGGCGAGGACTGACGAAGGTCCGGCCGCTGTCAGTTTTAGCGAATTCAATCTGAGTACTGCTATTTTAAACACCGTTCTTGAGTTTGAAAGCCGGGCTTTTGAGGAAGGGAAAACATATTCTTATGAAATAACAGAAGATCTGCTGTATATCGGTGACGAAAAACAACTCCGGCAGCTGGCCGGCATCTTGATCGACAACGCTATCCGCTATTCCGATACCGCCGGACTGATCAAGGTATCGCTCCGCTTGGATAGCAGCCGCCGTTCCAGACCTAAGCGTCTACGAGCCCGGCGCGGGCTAGGAACCGGGAACAGTAACAGCCGCCTATGTTTTTCTGTCTATAATACCGGGATCGGCATCGCCGACGATGAACACGACAAGATCTTTGAACGGTTTTACCGCAGCGATGAATCCCGCTCCCGTGAAACCGGCGGCTACGGGATCGGTCTATCCATTGCTAAAGCCATCGTAACGGCCCACAAAGGCAAGATGGCTGTTTCCGGTGAATATGGGCAATGGATCCGGTTTGATGTGTTAATGTAGATACCTAATCACGCTTAAATTAAAGTAAGCGTAAAATTACCGCCCATGCGCTTTGACATGCTGGGCGGTAATGTCTATCGTCTATTTATATTGAACCTCATTGCTATACTGTCTCAGCCTGCTCGTGAAATGCCATGAGCAGTTCTATATGGTCAGAAAGCCTGTCAATATCTTTTCCTGCCCGAAACGCCGAGACAAGTGTTCGCATCACTTCTGTGCTGATAATGTCATATGTATCCCAGTCAATCGCTACCTTGCTCTTTTCAATCCGGTTTTCTTCACGGTTCAGCAGATAATCGACGGTAACGTTAAAATAAGCGGCTATCTTTACCATTTTTTCCTGCTTCGGCCTGCTCTTCCCGCTTTTCCAGTCGGAAAAGGTGGACGGCTGGATACCAGTGGCCCGCGACACATCTGCCGGTCTAACTCCCTTTTTCTTCAAAAGTTCTGCAAAAATCTCATACATAGTTTTCACCTGCTTTCTCTTTAGTTTGTCAGTAATAACTCGTCAAATAACTAATTCTGCCGTTTTAAGTCATCCTCGCAAATTGCTATCTGCACATATCCCCTCCCTTTTACAATAATATAATTAAACAATAGTTATGTATATACTTAATTTGACTTTGCGAAGTTTTTATAAGTATACCGCACATTTATTAAAATGTCAAATGTTATGTTAATTATTTGTAGAAAAATTATTTTATTTTTACTGCAATTTTTATTAATAATTTTCAAAACAAATAATATGGGTTATATCTGTGGTTTTTGGTGTTTATATTTATATTTTTCCGCCCGATCATAATTGATTGGCTATTGACAATTTAAACTGAATTATAACAAGTGCATGGGGGTATTATTTTGATTTTTCCTCAAGTATTGTATTGCAAATATAATATTTATATTTAAAATGATATAAAGCATATATTTATAATTAAAAGATGCATTTATATATCAATAATAAATTACTTTTTTGAATATATAATTTCGACTTAAATTTGTTTGCAGAATATATTATGGCTTCTTAAAATAAATGAGGACACATCCCATGATATTATAAATCATAATGGATACATCCTTCATTTAGAGACGAATATGTTAAAACTAAATATATCAGATGATTTATGATATTGCAGTTATTTTCTTGTTATTACTTATTTATTATACTATCACAATTCATTTGTCCTTATGAAACTCTATGATTGATTCCAAGTATCGAGAAAGCCTTTCACGTTCTTTTCCCGCCCTAAATGCAGATATAAGTTTCTGCATCTGCTGCATACAGATAATGTCATAGGTCTCGCGATCAATCGCCACCATACCTTTTTCAACCTCGTTTTCTTCCCGGTTTAGCAGAAAGTCAACTGAAACATTAAAATAAGCGGCTATCTTAACTAGTTTCTCCTGTTTCGGACTGCTTTTCCCACTTTTCCAGTCAGAGAAAGTTGACGGATTAATTCCGGTGGCTTTCGAAACATCGGCTGCCCTGACACCTTTTCTAGATAGAAGCTCTAAAAATATTTCATACATAATATGTACCTTCATCCTTCGCTGTTTTTTATTATGAGAATAATAACAGTGACACTGAAATAGCGTAAGATCACGGCTGAGGTCAGGTTGCTTAATCACACCCTTAAAAGAATCTGCTATATAATTATTATCCCCTTGCAACAATTTAGCATTTATTATTGTATAAATATTAACAAATATTACGTATAATGTCTAGGGATTTCCAAAAACAGACATTTTATGACCAAAAATTGCAGCTTTGTGATATACATAATATAATATCGTAGAGATAGCCACTGTTTTGTGCTATACTATTCATGTCAGCTATGTCATGCGCCGTGAACGGTAGCAGAGTCATTATTTGAAATGAGGTATAAGATGCAGGTTAAGGAAGTGTTATTGCTGCTGACCGACCATTGGGCAGACTGGGAAGCGAGCTATGCGATCGCCGAGATAAATTCCTCCGAAAAGTATTCGGTCAAAACAATATCTGTTGACAATATTCCCAAGACATCCATCGGAGGGCTTAGAGCAGAGATTGATTATACCATCAAGCAATTTAATCGCTTTGATAGTCTCGCAATGCTCATCTTGCCAGGTGGTTTTTCATGGGGAGAGCATTCTTATCAAGAAGTTGCTGATTTCATAGAAAAAATCCATGAAGCAGGCGTTCCGATTGCGGCCATATGCGGAGCTACCATATTCTTAGCTAAACATGGTTTCTTAGACCATACAAAGCACACTGGTGATGAATATGATTATTTTATGGAGCAATTAAAAGGACAGGATTATAAAGGGCAAACGAATTTTGTTTCGACTCAGTTAGTCGCTGATAACGGATTTATAACAGCTAATGAAACATCCGCCCTAGAGTTTGCCCGTGAAATATTTCATGTATTAGACCTTGATACAGGTGATGAAATAGATGCTTGGTATGAAAAATTCAAGCACGGCATGATGCGTTAGCTAATAAGTATACTCTGCATAATTAAGCGGACACCTCAGCATGTGTGAAGTGTCCGCTTGATATTGATTCATTTATTTATTGCTTCATTTTACTTATCCAGTGTCTTCATCGTCGGGAAAAGCAGCACATCTCTGATCGCCGGTGAATCAGTCAACAGCATTACCATCCGGTCGATGCCGAAGCCGATGCCGCCCGTCGGGGGCATGCCGATCTCCAAGGCGTTGAGGAAATCTTCGTCTATGCTGTTGGCCTCCTCATCACCTTGAGCCCTCAGTTCTTCCTGAGCCACGAATCTTTCCCGCTGGTCCAGAGGGTCGTTTAGCTCAGAATAGGCATTGGCCATTTCCCGGCCGGTGATAAACAGCTCAAACCGCTCCGTGTACTCCGGCTTTTCCGGTTTCTTCTTGGTAAGCGGGGATATCTCAATCGGATGATCCATGATAAAGGTCGGCTGGACTAAGTGATCCTCGACATATTCTTCAAAGAAAAGGCTGAGTATATCGCCCTTTTTATGCCTTTTTTCATAATGAATATTATTTTCATCAGCTATCTTACGGGCATCTTCCAGTGTTTTTATCATATCAAAATCAATCCCGGCATATTTCTTGACGGCATCCGTCATGGTCAGCCGTTCAAAGGTCTTGCCTATATCAATCTCATCTTCCCCATACTTAACCAAAGTGGTTCCTAGAACTTCCTGCGCCACATGCCGGAAGAGATTTTCGCATAGTTCCATCATCCCATGATAATCCGTATAGGCCTGATACAGTTCCATCAGCGTAAATTCAGGATTATGCCGGCCGTCCAGTCCTTCGTTACGGAACACTCGGCCAATCTCGTAGACCCGCTCCATGCCGCCGACGATCAGCCTTTTCAAATATAGCTCCAAGGAAATCCGTAGCTTCACGTCTTCATCAAGTGCATTAAAATGGGTTTCAAAAGGGCGCGCCGCCGCGCCGCCGGCGTTGGCCACTAACATCGGTGTCTCTACTTCCAGAAAGCCCTGCCCGTCAAGATAACGGCGAATGGCACTGATAATCCGCGAACGCTTGACAAAGACATCCCTGACCTCTTCGTTCATGATCAGGTCGGTATATCGCTGGCGGTAGCGCATATCGGTATTGACCAGGCCGTGATATTTTTCCGGAAGAATCTGAAGGCTCTTGGATAAAAGCAGGATATCGCTTGCATGAACGGACATCTCTCCCTTCTGGGTACGGAACACTTCTCCCTTGATGCCGACGATATCGCCGACATCGTATTTCTTAAAATCAGCATAGACGTCTTCGCCGACGCTGTCCCGTGCTATATAGCACTGAATATTGCCGGGCATGTCCTGAATATTACAAAAAGAAGCTTTGCCCATGATTCGCTTAGCCATGATACGCCCGGCTATTGAAACCGGCTTGCCTTCCAGCTCTTCAAAATGTTCCTTGATCTCGCTGCTATGATGAGTCACTGCATAGCTCATCACCTGATACGGATCTTTGCCGTTTTCCTGTAAGACAGCCAGTTTATCCCTTCTCACCTTTAGCAGCTGATGAATATCCTGATTATTATTCTGGCCTTCCATAATATTCTGTCCTGCCTGATTGCTTATATGTTCTGACATAATTTCCTCCGATAGTGCATCGGCCAGACGGCCTTATGACTGATTGGATCTCTGGATCTCCAATACCTTATACTTCAATGTCCCTACTTGGGTTTCCACAGAAACTATTTCGCCCACTTTCCGACCGATCAAGGCTTTACCGACGGGAGATTCGTTGGAAATCCTCCCCTTTAAACTATTGGCTTCGGTGGAACCGACGATTTTATAAAATACCTCTTCTTCAAATTCCATATCACAGATCTTGACTTTACAGCCAATGTTGATCTTATCCAGATCAACCTCGTCTTCTACGACGACCTCGGCATTTTTTAAGATCTTTTCGAGTTCTTCGATTCTGGCTTCAATGTCACGTTGTTCATCCTTAGCGGCGTCATATTCGGCATTCTCGGACAAATCCCCTTGTTCTCTGGCCTCTTTGATCTTTTCGGCCACTTCTTTCCTTTTGACCACTTTCAGTTCATGAAGCTCGTCTTCATATTTCCTTAATCCTTCGTACGTCAATATGTTTTTCTTTTCTTCCATACTATTTTCCGCCTTCCCGTTACACTGTATTTATCAGATCAAATAATGTATCTTTGATTACTAATTAACTTTCGTATTATACCCATTTTTCACGATAGTGTCAAGGAATTTCCGTGTTTCTTCCTCTGCTGACCAAAGATTTAAAACAAAACCGTTTTTTCCGGCTCTCTTGACACGGTTGACAACAATCCCATATTCGTCGTTAAAATACTCCTCTAACTCCTTAAATACCCCCTCTTCGCCTCCGGTCACCGCAATCTCGTTGATCCGGGAGAGATAAGGAGCAAGCAGGCTTATCAGTGTATCCGTCACCCCGGTCTGGCTATCATTTGGTAAGACAATATCCAGTGAATGAAAGCCTTTTTTTTCATAAAGCATAGCTTCCAGCAAAGGCAGAGGCGGCAGTTCTTCATAATCACCGCCCAGTATCCGGCGTACCGTGGGGTGGAGATAATAATCATCCGGTTTAAGCCGCTCGATCGCCTCCTGCAGGTAAGCTCTCAGTTTTTCTGCCCGCCAATCATGCCGCCCCCGGCGGCAGTCTGACATTTTTTGTTGTCTGTCCGTTCCTTTATACCCCTCCGGTCCCACATAGAACTCCGGCACCGGCGCATAGTAGTATTGGAGCCGGCAGCTTGGGGTCATCCCTTTACGCGCACAGCGGTAAATTGGGATGGAATAAAAGTCCCACCGCCACCTTTTGGCGCATGTCTCTTCCTGCAATCCGAAGTAAAGTAAGTTCTTCACATTTTCTTTCATAGTGGATGATATGCTTATTGCATATTTAATATGCAAGGCATTTATATATGCAAAACATATATAAAGCCATATCCACCATGCTATTTACTACCGTAAAGTCAAAATCTCGCTATTATATCTTCCAGCTGGGCAAATGTCTCGATCTCATTTACTTTTCTCCGCAGCCCGGCGGAATGTGGGTAGCCGGCGGTATACCAGGCAACATGCTTACGCATCTCCCGGATGCCGGTATATTCTCCCTTATATTGCAGCAGCCAAGCAGCATGTTTCAGGATCACCTCGCGGACCTCCTGTAAAGGCGGCTTGGCAATTTCCTGCCCCTCTTCCAGATAAGCGGCAACCTGTTCAAATATCCAAGGATTCCCACGGGCTGCCCGGCCGATCATGATCCCGTCACATCGGGTCTTATGCAACATCGCTGCCGCTGACGGACCGTCGGTCACATCACCGTTGCCGATAACCGGTATCTTCACCGCATCTTTAACGGCCGCGATGATATCCCAATCAGCCAAGCCCGCATAGAACTGTTCCCTTGTCCTGCCATGGACGGTTATCGCCGCCGCGCCGGACTGTTCGGCAATATGGGCGATTTCGACAGCATTGGTATCTGCGTCGCTGTATCCCTTTCTGATTTTCACCGTCACCGGCTTGCTAATTGCCTGCACCGTTTTCTCAATTATCTTGCCGACTAAAAGCGGCTGTTTCATCAATGCCGATCCTTCCCCGTTATTGACGACTTTCGGCACCGGACAGCCCATATTAATATCCAGAATGTCAAATGGCCGCTCTTCAATCCGGCGGGCTATTTCGCTGATAATAACCGGATCAGAGCCAAACAGCTGGAGCGACACCGGCCGCTCCTCGGGATCCAGTTCCAAAAGGCTCTCAGTATTCTTGTTCCCGTATAATACCGCCTTGGCACTGATCATTTCCATGCCCAGCAAGCCTGCCCCATGTTCCCTGCAAAGCACACGGAACGGCAGATCAGTTACACCGGCCATCGGTGCCAAGAGTAAATTGTTATTTATCGTAACACGGCCTATTTTAAGCGTTTTAAGTTCTTTGTAAGGGTTTAGTATTATATCTTCTGTCGTTTCATCATTTATTTTTTTCATATATAATCCGCAGACCTTGGAGCGTCAGCTGCGGATCATAGATCTGAATGACATCGGTTTCTTCCGCGATGATCCGCCCCATTCCTCCGGTCGCCACTACTTTCAGGCTGTCATAGCCGGTTTCCTTCTTTATCTGATTGACGATATACTCCGTCTGCCCGATCTGCCCATATACCAGCCCTGCCTGGATGCTGGAGATCGTCTCCTGCGCAAGGATTGATTTGGGTTTCTTGATTTCCACTTCCGGTAGCCTAGCCGTATCTTCCCACAAAGCCTTGGCTGATATCCGGATGCCCGGAGCTGTGATTCCCGCACAGAAACTGCCGTCCTCCGATATCAGGTCGTAGGTCGTCGCCGTCCCAAAGTCAAGCACCAGTATCGGTCCTCCATAAAGTTCATAGCCCGCCACCGCATCAACGATCCGGTCAGCTCCGATCTCTCTAGGGTTTTCCGTCACTATCTTGATCCCGGTCCTGACCCCCGGTCCGACAATCAACGGCATATTGCCTATGTAACGCCCTATCGCTCCCGTAAGCGCATGCATGATATTCGGTACTACGCTGGCAATGATCGTACCTTCGATCTGTCTTTCATTTACTTTATTCCTCTGCAGCAAATCCAAAAAAATAGCACCATATTCGTCTGACGTATGCGGCTGTCTGGTCATCAGCCGAAAGGTCGTGACTAGGTGTTTCCCGTCATAAACCCCGCAGGATATATTGGTATTACCTACATCAACTACTAGGATCACGTTATCTCCTATCCGTGCGCTCTGCGCACCCTGGCAATAATATTATCTCATCCATGATATAATCACGGCTCAGATGGTCTCATCACGCTGCGATAATACAGTTCAAGAGATTCAAACAATTCTCTGCGTTTATCCCTTACCTCCCTGACCATGAGCCCGCTGTTTATCTCGTCATAATAAAAATCATTTTCTTCACTTTCGGTTTCCAGCAGCAAGCTGCCGTCTTCTTCAAACCAGATTGTAAAAATACCGCCGACTTCTTCCGTAAAAAGGACACATAAAATATGAAGTTCCTCCTTTACTGACTTCGGCAAGCCGTCAAACTGTTCATTAAAGTAATATTTCTGGGCATAGGCATTTGCCCCGCACAGTGCCGTCCGTTTAAGCATATCCGTCTTTCCCCCTGATTGAAACTTCCCCGGCATAGACCTTGACCATGTCCGCTTCCGGGCTGTCATTGGGTTTTTGTATCAAGAGTTCGCCCCGTTCTGTGATGCCATGGGAGATACCGACATATTCCCCTTGCGGATCCAGTACCCTCACCTCTTCTCCCCGGCCGGCCAGATACTGATTATATTCTTGCCGGATAAACTCTAGGTTATAACTTTTTTCAAAAACTAGATAGATTGCTTCAAAGTCCTGCAAAATATGCTCAAGCAACTGGCCGCGGGATAATTCTCGGTGCAGTTCGCACCGCAGCGAAGTGACATGTCCGGCTAATTCTTCCGGAATCTCAGTAAGATTGACATTGATGCCAACACCGATCACAACATAATCAATAGCAGCTTGGCTGTTGACAACACCAGGCTCTCTGACGGTTCCTTGACAGGTCTTCAGCTCCGTAAGGATGCCGCATATTTTCTTGCGGTTTAGCAAGATATCATTGGGCCATTTGATTCCGACGCCGTCAGCCCCAGTATCCTCTACTATCGCTCGGACGGCCGCCATCGCCATCAGCAGCGTCAGCATCGAAGCATGCTCCGGTTCAAAAGACGGCCTGAGTAAAAGCGAGAAATAAAGATTCACCCCACCGGGAGACTGCCAGCTCCGCCCCCGCCGACCTTTGCCAGCCTTCTGACTGTCTGCCCTGACCACTGTGCCGTGCGGCGCACCGTTTTCCGCCTGCCGCATAGCTTCATTATTCGTTGAATCCACATCTTCCAACTCAATTAGCCTAGCAATCATAAAGTTGCCGCCATAATCGCCTTAATCGTATGCATGCGGTTCTCCGCCTCTTCAAAGACTACCGACCGTGCCGATTCAAATACTTCATCCGTTACTTCCATCTCGGTAATGCCAAACTTTTTATATATTTCTTTGCCGGTTGCTGTCTTCGTATCATGAAATGCCGGTAGGCAATGCATAAAAACAGCCTCCGGATCGGCCATCCCCATGACGGCGGCATTTACTTGGTAAGGCTTTAAGTCACGGATCCTTTTTTCCCATATTTCATCGGGTTCCCCCATAGAAACCCATACATCCGTATATATCACCTTGGCTTTCGCCGCTCCGGCAGCGATATCTTCCGTCAGGGTAATGCTGCCACCCGATTCGGCCGCAATTTCCTCACACTGTGACACCAGCTCCGCCGCTGGGAAATATTCCGCCGCCGTACAGGCCGTAAAATGCATTCCCATCTTGGCACAGGCCACCATCAGGGAATTGCCCATATTATTACGGGCATCGCCCATATAAGTCAGTTTAATTCCCTCTAGCTCCCCAAAATGCTCTTTTATGGTCAGAAGATCTGCCAGCATCTGGGTGGGATGAAATTCATTGGTAAGACCGTTCCAGACCGGCACGCCGGAATAAATCGCCAGCTCTTCAACAATTTCCTGATCAAATCCCCGGTATTCAATACCGTCATACATACGGCTCAGTACCCTGGCGGTATCCGCCGTGCTTTCTTTCTTTCCGATCTGCGAACATGACGGATCAAGATATGTAACATTCATACCAAGGTCATAAGCCGCCACTTCAAAAGCACACCGGGTGCGGGTGCTGGTTTTCTCAAATATCAATGCAATATTTTTACCTTTATGATACTCGGTAAAGATACGTTCTTTTTTCTTTTCCTTCAAATCCGCTGCCAGTTCCAGCAGATAAATAATCTCTTCCTTGGAATAATCTAATAGTTTTAAAAAATGCCTACCGCGAAGATTCATATCGTCCCCCTGCTGCGTTCCTAATTTATGTCAACCAATTGTTATGTCAGCTTACTGAAGCTCCAGTAAGCTGACATACGCTGCTGCATAAGCTGATATCACGCTTTCTATTTATTAATAGTTTCTTTTAATTACTTATCGTCAGCTACTTCTTTCAGTGAGGTAACCAAACCGGCAATGCCTTGAATCTCCGAAGGAATAATTATCTTGGTAGCTTTGCCGTCGGCTGCTTTTTCAAATGCCTCTAGGCTCTTGATCTGAAGTACGGCCTGATCGGCTCCTGCTTCACGGATCATCCGGATACCGTCCGCCTTGGCCTGCTGCACTTTCATAATGGCTTCCGCTTCACCTTCTGCCTCGCGGATCATTTTTTCCTTCTGTGCTTCCGCACGCAAGATCGCCGACTGTTTCTCTGCTTCCGCTTCCAGGATGGCTGAGGCCTTCTTGCCTTCCGCTACTGTTATGCTGGCAATCTTCTCGCCTTCGGCACGGGTAACGGATTCACGGCGTTCTCGTTCTGCCTTCATCTGTTTTTCCATGGCGTTCTGGATCTCAGCAGGAGGCATAATATTCTTAAGCTCAACACGGTTTACCTTAATCCCCCATGGATCGGTCGCTACATCCAAGGAAGCCCGCATCTTAGTATTGATCGTTTCCCGCGAGGTCAGCGTCTGATCCAGCTCCAGATCACCGATTATATTCCTGAGCGTTGTTGCCGTCAGGTTCTCAATAGCCATAATCGGATTTTCCACGCCGTAAGCAAACAATTTGGGGTCGGTAATCTGGAAAAATACCACCGTATCAATTCTCATGGTTACGTTATCCTTGGTAATAACCGGCTGAGGCGCAAAATCCACTACCTGTTCTTTGAGGTTGACCCTTCTGGCTATCTTATCCAATAACGGTAGCTTGAAATGCAGCCCCACCTGCCAGGTTCCCTGAAATGCTCCCAGACGCTCCACAACATAAGCATAGGCCTGTGGCACAATCTTAATACAGGATGACAGTATTATTATGATAAATACGACTAAAACCAAAAAAATAAAAACACCTCCGAATAATTGACCCATCTTTCTTTCCTCCTAATTCCTTTCTTCAATAATAAGTTTTACGCCGTCTACATATTTAACAACGCCTACGGCACCTACCGGCATGATTATCCCTTCCTGCGCGGTTCTTGCTGTCCATTCCTGTCCGCCGAGAGTTACCTGGCCGATCCCCTGCAGATTATCAACCTCACTGATTACGATCACCTGTTTGCCGATATAGCTCTCCACGTTAGTCCGCGCGCGGTCTTTATTAAAATATTTCACGGCAATCGGACGGGTAAAAATAAGCAACAGAACCGATATCACCAAAAACAGGACCATCTGCACCCCTTCATTTACGCCCAATAAAGCTGCCAAAGTGGCGACCAGAGCGCCCCCTGCAAACCATATCGTCGTCAGACCCATTGTAAAAAGTTCAGCAACCACTAATACAATAAACAAAATGAGCCAGAAAAAAGTCATATTCATAATGGCCTCCTTTCTGCGTTTTCATATGTAATAATAAAACGCTTGCTTATTTCTCTATTTTACTACACTTGCTGATACTATTCAATTAAAATTATCGTCCGCAGCATAATTAAAGCTGCGGACGTTTTATAATATCTATACTTTCCGTGACCCATTCTGCCTTCGTAAACGGAGCTGGTCAAATATTTACCAAAACACGTGGTCTCCCAGGATATAGCCTTCACGGCGGCCGGCTCTCCTAAAATGCGTCGCCCCGCCTACCGTAGTTTCTCCGGCAATAGCTGCCGCAGCAGCCTGTATGCACAAATCAGGTACATTCCCTTCATAAGCCCGGGCCACCTTTCCGCTCATGGCGGGAGTAAACTGCCCCGATGCATAAATAACCCCATGGATCGTATTCGGATAAGCCTCACTTTTTACACGGTTCATTACCACTGCGCCGACACCGACCATGCCTTCATAGGACTGATTGCCCGATTCACAATAAATCAGCGCCCCCAGCAGTCTGGTTTCGTCCGCAGAGGCGTCCACCCTGCCCCTGTTCTGCAGACGCTTACGCTCTGCCTCGGCTTCTTCCCGGGCGCGGATCACTGCCATGGTCTCACCTTCGTCAATATGGTATCGCACATTGATGCAGTCGGTATAAACATAACCCACCTCATCTTCATATTCGACGCTGATCCAGTCGTTATTCATGACCTCGACAATATCCAAGCCTTCATCACGGGCAATATAGCCCCATACTTCTGCTTCCATGCTGGGTTCCTGCCGGACCCGGACAACATCTGTTTCGATAGACGCAATCCAGTTTCCTACATCATCCGCCATCTCCTGTGCCGCTTCGCCTGTCAGCAGGTATTCCTCGCTGGCCCAGCCGATCACATCCCCTGATTTGATTTTTACCCAATCCCCTTGCCGGTCTAGAATTGTTCCGCCGCAGTCCTTATATAGAAGCCCTACTTTTTCCGAATCTTCGTCCGCTTCCGCCCGGACATTCAAAGCTTTCTGCACATTAGCCATGGCAAGCTCTTCACCGATCCGCTGCTGTTCCTTCTCAAACTTCTGTTCTATATTCAGCTCTTCATCTTCTTCCGCTTCCATCTTGATTACTTTATTGACACTGGGATCAAGTATGGGGGCAATTCCCGAACTGACAAAGGATTCTTCTATATTTTCCGTGGCATTGGCGGTAACATCCTGCGATAACAGACAGCTCAAGCCGACAATCAGAGCAAGCATTGTGGCAATCAGCCTATTTTTCAACATGATTTCCTCCATTTTCATATATTAGCCGCAATCAGCTTCTGCTTAAACGGCCTATTTGTTACTAAATAATACGCAATATAATACATATATATTACAAAATTATTACAGAGAGTAACACTAATATACCAAATATTGGCTGCTTTGTCAACATAGATTTAAAAAATAACATAATGGTGGGGTAGTTAAGGCTTTGGAACGAAATAGAGTTAGTCAATATGTCGCTTCGGTATTCATCCGGATATTTTATTAGAACAAAGAACCTTGCTTACAATCAGCTTTCTTACTTGCGGAAATAGTAAGAACCTTGAAATCACTCATAACTCTTTAGACTTGCTGACACAGGCTTCCACCGCTGCTAAGACTGCTCCGCGCAGCCCTTTTTCTTCGAGGACTTTGACTGCTTCGATGGTAGTTCCGCCGGGAGAGCAGACCCGGTCTTTCAATACGCCGGGGTGTTCTCCTGTTTCTAGCACCATTTTGGCGCTGCCATATACTGCCTGCGCCGCAAAACGGTAGGCCTGTCCACGGGGCATCCCGGCTGCCACGGCACCATCTGCAAGGGCTTCAATAAACATATATACATATGCCGGCGCACTGCCGCTGACTCCCACTACTGCATCCATCAGATGCTCCGCTACTTCTTCCGCTTTACCGAAGCTCTGTAAAAGACAGATGCATTGCGCCATTTCCGCTTCTGTTACAAATTCATTACGGCATACGCCGCTGACTGCCTCGCCTACCAGTGCCGGGGTATTGGGCATCACCCGGACCAGCTTCACCGGTCTGGCAAATTGCTCTGCCAGCCAGCCAGTTGACTTTCCGGCTATTATGCTGATAATCACCTTATCATCAGTAATATCGGCGCTTATTTCCTTTATGACCTGTTCTGCTGTCTGCGGCTTCACTGCAATAACTAAATAATCGGCAAAAGCCACTACTGCATGATTATCCGCAACCGTCTTAATACCAAAACGCTCTGCCGCTTTCTCTATCGCCGGCTTAAAGCTGTCGGCTCCTATTATATCATTTTTATCCACAAAGCCCTTGGTAAGCATTCCGCCTATCATGGCGCTTCCCATATTACCTAATCCAATGAAACCGACTTTCATAATTAACCTCCGTACTGCCGTCGCTGTCTTTTTGCTTCATACATCAACACTGCCGCTGCTGTCGCCACATTCAGGGACTCGACTTTCCCCTCCATGGGGATTTTGATCTTTACATTGGCTTGTTCCGCTGTTTCCGGGCGTAATCCGTTTGCTTCATTGCCGATCAGGAACGATGTGCCGCCGATATAACTCTCATGATCATAGGCACCGGCCCCTTCAATCTGAGCGGCAAATACCCTGATACCCGTATGCCGCAGGTTAACAATCAGGTTCGGCAGATCTTCGACCACTAGGAAAGGTACCCGGAACACCGAACCCATAGTGGAACGGATGGTTTTCGGATTATAGACATCTACGCAGCTGCTTCCTATGAAGATGCCATCCACGCCGGCTCCTTCGCCGGTGCGGAATATGGTTCCCATATTGCCGGGGTCACGGATGTCTTCTAAAACCATATAAAGGGGCGGTTTTCCGCCTTTGTTATCCAAAAAGCCGGAAACCTCCCGCTGATACTGCTTTACCACACAAAGAATCCCCTGTGGCGTCTCGGTATCGGACATTTTGCGGAACACTTCGCTGCTAACTGTTTCAAAACCAACCTGCTCCAGCTTGTCCTGCACCTCCGGCTGCCGGTTTTTGAGCAGAAATTCCTCGCTTAGATAGATATTCCGTATCATGTCGGCGGGCGCCTCCAAAAACATCCGGCTTCCCTCGATAATAAAGGCTGTCTCCTGATCACGTGCGCGCGCCTTTTCCTGAAGCTGGACGATTCTTTTAACTTGGGGATTGGTCGCACTGGTAATCATTGGGATAGCAGCTTGCTGACTTCAAATTGGTAGCTGTTGACCTCTTTCTGCATCTTAAGCGCCTCGGCAATGTCAAAGTCCACAAACTCACCGTGTTGATAGCCCACCACGCGGTTTTTCTTGCCCTGGCAGAGGATGTCCGTCGCATATGCACCCATGATAGAGGCATAATAGCGGTCCTTACAGGTAGGGCTGCCGCCTCTTTGCATATAGCCAAGGATCGTCGCCCTAGTTTCCATGCCGGTGGCTGCCTCGATCCTTCTGGCCATGGAAGTGGAGTGGCCGATGCCTTCCGCATTGATAATAATGTGGTGAGTCTTGCCTTTTTTCCGGTTGCTGATAATGTTATCGACAATGACCTGCTCGTTATAATCATATTTACCGGGGATCAGGATATCCTCGGCACCGTTGGCAATGCCGCACCATAATGCAATATAGCCCGCATTCCTTCCCATAACCTCAATAATACTGCATCTTTCATGGGAGGAAGAGGTGTCACGGACCTTGTCGATGGCTTGCATCGCCGTATTGACCGCTGTATCAAAGCCAATCGTATACTCGGTACAGGCAATGTCAAGGTCAATCGTACCGGGTATCCCGACGGTATTGATGCCCTGCTTGGATAGATCCAGGGCGCCGCGATAGGAACCGTCACCGCCGATAATCACGATGGCGTCAATACCCTGCCTACGGCAGATCTCAGCCGCCTTTATCTGCCCTTCCAGCTCTCGAAACTCAGAACTACGGGCCGTTCCCAGTACAGTACCGCCGCGCTGGATGATCTCCGATACATGGTTTCTTTCCATTTCAAATATTTCTTCATTCAAGAGACCCTGAAACCCTTTTTTAATGCCCATTACCTTGATGCCGCTTACTATTGCTTTTCTGGCAACCGCACGGATCGCCGCATTCATGCCCGGTGCGTCGCCGCCACTGGTCAGTACCCCGATCGTTTTGATTTCATTAGCCATGTTTACTCCCGCTTTCTCTTGATATTCTATATCATTAATAATTATATATCACCCATGCTCTTTTCATTGTCCATTTTAGTTCATTTTAATCGTTTTTTCAATCTTTTTTAAAATCCCAGACTACTTTTACGTTTTCTTTGCCGAAGCTCTCCGCTAGAGAAGCGAGCAGTGCTTTATCCGCGCAAACATTTTTGCCGGGCGGCAGTCTTTTCATCGCTTTAACATCTTCCACATAAATAATGACGCTGTCATTGCCGTCGGAATAGGCCAGCAAAGATAAAAGCTGCTCATTTTGCTTTTCATATGAAGTCATGTCCGGAAACTTGACCCACAGCTTGCGGGGTACTTCGTTAAAATCAACGATTCTTTCACAGATCAGCTTGCCGTCCTTTTCTTCTTCCAAAGATACCCGGCCTTTTACAAATATCTTATTGTCCTCTGAAAGGGCACTGCTGTTTTTCTCATAATCTCTGGGAAAGACAATGACCTCAACCGCACCGACGAGGTCTTCTACCTGTAAAAAAGCCATGATTTTGTCATTTCTGGTATACTTGATTTTCTTGTCCGCAATAATACCGCCGATTACTGCCGTCTGATTGTCCCGGACGATCGTCCCGCCGCTATCCTCATCGAGATAAAAATCGGCAGTTTTATTGGTTATGCAACTTCGCCACATTTCTTCATATTCTTCCAAGGGATGGCCGCTGACATAGACACCCAGCACTTCCTTTTCAAAAGCTAGGCGCATTTCCTTGCTGTATTCCCCCACATCGGGCAGTTTTACCTCAAAATCCTCCTTCTGGTCTTCCGCCGCGATATCAAACAGACTCAGCTGGCCAGCCATATTGCTCTTCTTATCCCGCTGGATATGATCGACAATCTGTACATAAGCACTCATAAACTGCTTTCGGGTTCCCGGCAGGCTGTCAAAGGCTCCGGCCTTGATAAAGTTTTCAATCGCCTTTTTATTGATAATGTCTGCCATACGGCTGATAAAATCTTTCAGGTTGGTAAACGTTCCCCTGGCATTGCGCTCCTCTACCAGTGCTCTAATTACCGGATGGCCGACACTTTTGATTGCCGTCAGGGCATAACGGATGGAGGTGCCGCTGACGGAGAAACCGCCTTCGCCTTCATTCACGTCCGGCGGCAGGATGGCAATCCCCATATTACGGCAGGTCATGATATATTCCGCTACCTTCCCCGGATGATCAATAACCGAAGTCATCAAAGCCGCCATGAACTCGACCGGATAATAGTGCTTCAGATAAGCAGTCTGGTAAGAGACTACGGCATAACAGGCCGCATGTGACTTATTAAAAGCGTATTTGGCAAAATCCATCATATCGTCATATATCCGGACTGCTACTTCTTCGCCGATCCCTTTGGCAATACAGCCGGGCACGTCTTCCTCGGGATTACCGTAGACAAAATTCGCCCGTTCTTTTTCCATCACTGCCTGCTTCTTCTTGCTCATGGCCCGGCGCACCAGATCGCTCCGTCCCAAAGTATAGCCGCCCAGATCACGCACAATCTGCATGACCTGCTCTTGGTATACGATACACCCGTAAGTAGGCTTTAGTATCGGCTCCAATTGCGGACAGGCATAGGTAATCGCCTGATGGCTGTTTTTACCGCGGACATATTTGGGTATAAAATCCATTGGGCCGGGACGGTACAGGGAAATACCGGCTATGATATCCTCAAGGTTCTCCGGTTTCAGCTCCTTCATAAAGCTTTTCATGCCGCTGCTTTCCAACTGAAAGACCCCTTCTGTCCGCCCGCTGCTGATGGCTGCAAACACAGTCTTATCGTTAAAATCAATTGCATCAATATCAAGCTTTTCCCCGGTACTCTTTTCAATCATCTGCCCAGCGTTCTGCAGCACAGTAAGCGTCCGAAGACCTAAGAAATCCATTTTCAACAGTCCCAGCTCTTCTATCGTTGTCATCGGAAACTGCGTGGTAATAGCTCCTTCACTGCCCCGGGAAAGCGGGACAAATTCATCGGCCGGCCGGCTGCAGATCACCACGCCGGCGGCATGGGTAGAGGTATGCCGCGGCAGACCTTCCAGACGCCGGCACATGGTGATAAGATGCTTCACCTGCTCATCACCCTCATACAATCTGCGAAACTCTGGGTTGATTTCCAAAGCCCGTTCCAAGGTAATATTCAATTCATTGGGAACCATCTTAGCGATGGAATCCACATAAGCATAAGGCAGGTTCATGACCCTTCCCACATCGCGGATGACACCCTTGGCCGCCATCGTTCCAAAAGTAGCGATCTGAACCACCCGATCGGCACCGTATTTCCTGCTGACATAGTCGATCACTTCTTCCCGGCGGATAAAGCAAAAATCTATATCAATATCCGGCATCGAAATACGTTCCGGATTCAAGAAGCGCTCAAACAGCAGCTTATAACGGATCGGATCAATATTGGTAATATCTAGACAGTAAGATACGATGCTCCCAGCCGCCGAACCACGCCCTGGGCCGACGATAATATCATTTTCTTTAGCATATTTAATAAAATCCCACACAATCAGGAAATAATCCACAAATCCCATCGACCGGATGACATTCAACTCAAATTCCAGTCGATCTCGCAGCGAAAGACCGGTATCACCTGCCGCTGCGTCAATATTCTCACCGTACCGCTTCCTAAGCCCCGCGAAACACAGTTCCTTTAGATAGGAATAGGCATCATACCCTTCTGGCACATCATAACTGGGAAGCCTAGTTATGCCAAATTCTATCTCCACAAAACACCGGTCGGCAATCCGCTGAGTATTTTCCACAGCTTCCCACGCGTAAGGAAACAGCCCCTTCATTTCCTCCTCGCTCTTTACATAATATTGCCCTCCTTCATACCGCATCCTGTCTTCGTCTTCCAGCTTCTTCCCTGTCTGGATACACAAAAGGATATCATGGGCACCCTCATCTTCCCGATAGGTATAATGTACGTCATTGGTTGCTACCAAGGGGATTGTCAGCTTCTTGCTCATCGTAAGCAATGCCGTGTTCACAGTTCTTTGCTCCGGCATGCCGTGATCCTGAAGTTCCAGAAAATAATTCCCTTCCCCAAAACAATCACGATATTTAAGCGCTGCTTTTTCCGCTTCATCCACGAGACCCTTCTGGATATAACGCTGAACTTCTCCGGCCAGACAAGCCGACAAAGCTATAATGCCCTCATGATACTCCCGCAGTACTTCCATATCAACACGAGGCCGGTAATAATAGCCTTCGGTAAAGCCCTTACTGACAATCTTCATCAGATTGGCATAGCCGGTATTGTTTTCGGCCAGCAGCACCAGATGATAATAGCGGTCTTCTCCGCCGGCCAGTTCCTTATCATAACGGGAATTGGGGGCAACGTATATTTCGCAGCCTAAGATCGGTTTGATTCCTTGCGCTTTTGCTTCCTTATAAAAATCAATGACACCGTGCATTACGCCGTGATCCGTAATTGCGGCGCTGTCCATACCCAGTTCTTTTACCCGCTTCACATATTCTTTGATCTTATTAGAACCGTCCAGTAAACTGTATTCTGTGTGTACATGAAGGTGTGCAAAGGCCATGGGATTCTCCTGTGTTATTTATCTGATCGACTGTAGGCAGCGGACGCTTATCATTGCTGGCGAACCAAAAGCTTTGTTTATTATATCATAGTATTCAGCCGTTGGTAAAGCAGGGCTTATGAGGGATTGGCTTATGAGGGATTGGCTTTGCAGTCGTCGTCAGAGGGTACTGCAAAGCTTCGGCTCCGGTTCCGGCTCCCTTAGTTGCACTTATTTTCGAAAGCCGGAGCCGGAGCCGATGATGCATGGGCAAGATGACGATGACCGCTTCAGAAAAAGCCCCTTCTCAGCCTAAACTTACGCCGAGAAGGGGCTTCAATTAAATATAAAACCTCAGCAGCAGATACTACAAATATCTTTTCAGCACCTCAACCTTATCCACCTTCTCCCAAGGCAGATCCAAATCATTTCTCCCAAAATGCCCGTAAGCCGATGTCTGTTTATAAATCGGTCTTCTTAGGTTCAGCATTTGAATAATCCCTGCCGGACGCAAGTCAAAGTTCTCCCGGACGATCTCCACCATTTTCTCATCACTTACTTTCCCCGTTCCAAATGTCTCCACCATAACCGAAGTCGGCCGTGCCACTCCGATCGCATAAGACAGCTGGATCTCACACTTATCCGCCAGTCCCGCGGCAACAAGATTCTTTGCCACATAACGGGCCGCGTATGCTGCCGACCGGTCTACCTTGGTACAGTCTTTTCCGGAAAAAGCGCCGCCGCCGTGACGGGCATAACCGCCGTATGTATCCACGATAATCTTTCGCCCGGTCAGACCGGCATCCCCGTGCGGCCCGCCGATAACAAAACGACCTGTGGGATTAATAAAATACTTGGTATCTTGATCCAGCAATGTCTTCGGCAACACCGGATCAAATACATATTTCTTGATATCTTCATGGATCTTCTCCTGCGTCACATCCGCATCATGCTGGGTAGAGAGCACCACCGCCTCCAGACGGAGCGGCTGTCCATTTTCATCGTATTCCACTGAGACCTGGCTCTTGCCGTCCGGCCTTAGATATGGCAATGTTCCATCCTTACGTACCTTTGTAAGCTGGCGCACCAGCTTGTGCGCCAGTGAGATAGGATAAGGCATGTATTCTTCTGTCTCATTCGTCGCATAGCCGAACATCATCCCTTGATCGCCCGCGCCGATTGCTTCAATCTGTTCATCGCTCATTTCGGCTATTTTGGCTTCCAATGCCTTATCCACGCCCATGGCGATGTCGGAAGACTGTTCATCTATCGCTACTAAGACGGCACAGGTGTTGCCGTCAAAGCCATATTCAGATTTGTCATATCCGATTCCGACCACGGTGTCACGGACTATCTTCTGGATATCCACATAGGCTTTGGTGGTAATCTCACCCATCACTACCACAAAACCGGTGCAGGTTGCCGTCTCGCAAGCCACCCGGCTCATCGGATCCTTCTCCATTAATGCATCCAGCACGGCATCAGAAATAGCATCACACATTTTATCCGGATGCCCTTCTGTTACCGATTCTGAAGTAAATAAGTACTTGTCCATTAATTATCCTCCTTTGCGTTTTAAGTTACAGACTAATTTTTGTTTTATAAGGTATTTCCGGTTTATATAAAACAAAAAATCCGCTTCTAATAAGCGGACCTGATAATCGATAATCAAATCCTCTTATTGCTCGAAAACCCCGCAGGGTCACACTCGCTCAGGATGGCACCTTCCGCATTGGGGTTGCCGTGGTTTCATAGGTCCTATGTACCTCCACCACTCTGAATAAGAGACTCAATACAATATGGAATTAATTATCTTAGATAACAATAGCACTTGTCATCTATCTTGTCAATCCTTTATTGACATTTAATCATAAAAAAACTATAATTTCTATATAGTATACGGGGAGCACACATATGAGACGATTAAGCACATCGGCACTTACCCCCGGCATGGTGGTCGCCGAAGACGTATATACTTACAACAATCAGCTGATTTTTCCTAAAGGCCTTATTCTTACCGATAAAGCTATTACTAGGATGGAATTTTATTCCATCTTATATATACGTGTGGAGGACGATTCGGCCATATCTGAAGAGATTAAACCACTGCCCTCTTATTCGGAAAAGCTGAAAGCCACTCCCCAGTTTCAACATTTTCAAAAAGTGTTTACGGAAGATATCGACACTTTTAAAAGTGCCGTTAATGATGTAATCGATAAAGGCGCCCCCCTGAATGTGGATAAGCTCCTGTCCCAGACTATTGATCTGATCAGCAATAATACGAACTATGTAAATGTATTTGACATGCTTCATAATATGCGGCAGTACGATGACAGCACTTATGTCCACTGCGTAAATGTTGCCCTGATCTGCAATGTCTTTGCCCGCTGGCTGAGAATGACGTCAGAAGATATTAAAACTGCCACGATGTGCGGCTTACTGCATGATATCGGCAAGCTGATGATTCCGGATGACATCATCAAAAAGCCCGGAAAGCTAACTACACAGGAATACCGTACTGTGCAGAAGCACTGCCAGGAAGGCTATAAGATTCTGGGAGCTACCGCTTTAGACATCCACATAAAAAACTCTGCCTTGATGCACCATGAACGCTGTGACGGCACCGGATACCCATATGGCCTCCCGGCAGAACGCATCGATCATTATGCCAAGATGGTCGCTATCGCCGATGTTTATGACGCCATGACTTCTGCCCGTATTTATCGTGGCCCCTTGTGTCCTTTTGTAGTGATCTCAGTATTTGAAAATGAGGGCCTGCAAAAATATGACACCCATTTTATCATGACCTTCTTGGAAAATATCGTTAATACTTATCTGCTTAACCGCGTGAGGCTGAGTAATGGGATTGAGGGCGATATTATTTACATTAACCGTAACCACCTGTCGTCACCTACCATAAAATGCGGCAATCAATATATTGATCTTTCTTCCCGGCCGGATATTCATATTGAGGAGATTATCTGATCTGATTATTTCTGTTAGGATAATTGACTAAATTAACCAACTGACTATAATTGTACGATGTGAACTAAAAAACGGGCTCAGCCCGTTTTTAATTTAAACTTCTGTAAATCCCTTTCGGTACTAACTTTTTCTATCTGGGCACCCAGCAACTGGAGCTTAAGGTGAAAGTCTTCATATCCACGTTCGATATATTTGATGTCGTCTACCGTGGTGGTTCCTTCTGCCGCCAGACCCGCAATCACCAAGGCCGCTCCCGCACGCAGGTCGGGAACCGTGATGCTGGCACCGGTATATTTGGATACGCCGTCAATAATTGCCGTATTGCCTTCTACTTTGATATTTGCCCCCATCCGTATCAGCTCGTCCACGTACTTAAAGCGGTTTTCAAAGATGCTTTCCGTCACAATACTGGTTCCCTGCGACAGAGCCAGCGCCACTGAAATCTGAGGCTGCATATCTGTTGGAAACCCCGGGTATGGCAAGGTCTTGACATGGCTATGGTGCAGGGGCTTGGAGGAAACTACCCGCACCGCGTCATCGGATTCCTCCACTTCGCAACCGATTTCCAGCAACTTGGCACTGATCGACTCCAGATGCTTGGGAATGACGTTCTTTACGGTGACATCGCCTTTTGTCACGGCTGCCGCAAACATAAAGGTTCCGGCTTCGATCTGATCCGGGATAATGGCATATTCCGTTCCGTGCAGCCTAGGCACGCCTTTTATCTTGATGACATCGGTACCGGCGCCTTTTATATTGGCTCCGCAGCTGTTCAAAAAGTTGGCAAGATCGACTACATGCGGTTCTTTGGCTGCATTTTCAATGGTGGTCTGCCCTTCTGCCATCACGGCCGCCAGCATGATATTGATGGTGGCACCGACGGAAACCACGTCCATATAAATATGATTCCCTCTGATCTTTTCAGCATCGGTTATGATCAGGGCGTGTTCTATCTTTACATTCACACCCAAAGCCCGAAAACCCTTGATATGCTGATCAATAGGCCGCAGCCCGATGTTGCAGCCGCCCGGTAGCGCAACCACCGCCTTCTTATATTTGCCTGTCAGCGCTCCTAGCAAATAATAGGAAGCCCGTATTTTCTTGATATAATCCTCTTCTATAACAACATCGTGAATGCCTCGTGCATTTATTTTTACCGTATGTCTGTCAATGCGGTCAATAACAACACCTATGCTTTCCATAGCCTGCATGAGCACATTGGTATCACGCACATCCGGTACATTTTCAACTACTACGGTCTCATCTGACATGATGGCCGCCGCAAGGATTGCCAGTGCCGCATTCTTGGCGCCGCCGATCTCTACTTCGCCCACCAAAGGATTCCCGCCTCTAATTGCATATTGTTCCATGGTGTACCTCTAACAGTTTCCAAGTATTTATTTATTATAACATATTTTTTTATTTTGTAAACTTCAATTTTAACAAGTGGCTTTAGTCAAGATATTTCAAAGGGTTGACCTGACTTCCTCCAATCAGTATTTCAAAATGCAAGTGCGGCCCGGAACTGATGCCCGTATTACCGCTTAAGGCAATCTTTTGTCCTTGTGACACGGTCTGACCCGTGGATACCAATATCTTACTCAGATGGGCATATCTGGTCTGACGACCGTCGGCATGATTGACATAAACCACGTATCCATACCCGCTGCCCCAACCGGCCTTCGCTACGGTTCCCGCTGCCGATGATGTTATTGCAGTTCCCACCGGTGTAGCCCAGTCCACACCTCTATGATAGGTGCTGGCACCTCTGGTAGGTGCTGACCTTTTGCCGAAGCCTGAAGAAAGACGCCCCCCCATCAGCGGCTTAAGATAAATCGGCGGTATTTTCGTCCCCCGTTCCACGATCTTGGGGACGGCTTCATAGGTGATTTCTTCTTTGATGATTTCCCTGCTTACTTCCTTGTTATTGCGGTAAGACGTAAGGGCAACCACTTTGCGATGACCGGCGGACGGCTCCTGTAATGTCTTGGTCTGATTGGTATACCATTCGTCGTTATCAATATAAATGATTTCCTCTTCATAATCTTCCTCAATATATCGCTCTTCCTGACGCTCAATAGTTATTTCAGGTTCCGGAACCGTTATGACCAGACCGTCGCCAATGCGGATGATAGACTTTTCATCTTCAAGGGTCTCATTCATTTCAATGATTTTTTCCATGGGTATATTCGTTTTTAAGGAAATCGCCGACAATGTATCGCCTTCTACCACCTCATAAATTTCGCTTTTTTCTTCTTCTTTTGTAATCTCGGCAATCGCCGTGTCAATATCGGTTAGCTCGTCTTTCGACAAATATGCTTCCACCACTTCAACAGTATCTCCAAAATTAATATAAATTAACCCATTATCATAATCTTCAAAATCTTTTTCAACTGCCGGCTCAACGGAGGCAAATATTTCTTCCACTAGTAAATCAATTCCGGCCGAAGTGCTGACCACTTCTGCTTCCGTTGCTTTTATTTCTTCTTTGGCCAGCACTTCGGAAGTCAAGACTGAAAGCTCTCTTTCCGCGTCCAGCGAAAGCTCGACATCATATTTCTTTTCAGCATCATATTGGTTAATGGCCGCCCGGAGCAAAGTAAGAACCTCTTCTTTACTGGCGAGGTTTACCATGAACTCATTGATTTTAACCGTATAGGAGCGGTGCATGGTCTGGTGTCTACTGTCAAAGAGCACATCGACCATATTATTCAGTACCATGGCCGGATCATCTACCTTACCCCATAAAACCTCACTGCCTTCTATCGTTATCTCGGCGTCAATAAATACCAGTTCCGGACTGGCAGCGGCAATCTTACGTCTGGCTTCTTTCAGAATATCCCCGACCTCTTCCTGGGTAGCTGTCATTCCGACATTGACTCCGTTAAGAAAAACCGTAAAGGTATTGTTACCCGACCATTCAAACGGCGTATAGGCCGGCAGAAAAAAAATATTAATAATGACTGCCAGTATAGCAATCTCTATCCCCCTGATTCTTAAGCGCTTATGATTTCGGGTTATATATTTCATAGATGCTCCATTGAATTCACAATTCGTAACAAATTCGTAACAAACTAATTCTAACAGTAATTTTTATGCTTGTAAAGACTAAAAAACATGTACAGTATATAATAGAAAATATACAAAGAAATATAAATACCACAAAGCGGCATGGCTACGGGAGTTTGACAGTTAAATAGAAGAAAAATCTTTGCAGGCCGCATAGAGTCTGTATTTTTTTGTCAAATATTTTTATTTATTATATAGTAATTGTTGGTAATATATGGTACAATACTCTTATGGAG
>QMCD01000957.1_pt1 | contig 27014 bp, 25 predicted proteins | sample 1821841 | NCBI WGS metagenome assembly QMCD01 (sample SAMN01991225, study PRJNA193472) | Termite gut metagenome, whole genome shotgun sequencing project. | isolation source: worker | host: Macrotermes natalensis | reverse complement strand
CTTGAAGCGAAACTGGTACGATATGCGAAGGATTTTCGGCCTAGTGGGCTGTATCATCATTTGCATAAGGTGAAAGGTATTATCACAGAGAAGCCGATCATCCATACACTCTTTGAACGGTGCAAGGATTTTCATCGATAAGTTCAAAGTACGTATTTTCTGAAATTGCCTGTCTAAAAACTCAACTCTTCTCAGTTTTCATCTGCTAAAAATCCGTCAGTGTTCAGGGAAAATGCTATCTTGTGCCTGGTAAAAATGCCTTTTTTTCCCCGTTTTTACAAGGAAAAAAGGCTTGAATCCTCCTGAAGTGAAACTGGTATCATAATACAACGGATTTTCGGCGTTGTGATCTGTATCATTATCTCTGCGAACTCAAGAAAATCTGCACAGAGGAGATTCACAGAGGAACGAGAGGAACTCTGATTCAAAAAAGTTTCACCACAGAGGAGAACCGATGATCAAGTTCAGCATGAATACTCCAAACAATAACCGCATCCCTCTTACAAATCATTCTTATTTTCCATATATTTATAATATGAAAAAGATATTAATTATGTTGTTGATTATCGGTGGCGTGTTTGTTTCCTGCAGCAGTGTTCCGAAAAATTCCGGCGAAAGTCAGGATGTATCACAGCTTCAAGGGAAGTGGCTTCTTTCCGCGCTGGAAGAAAATCCGTTTAGCCAAAATCCCCAGCAGAAGGAAGCGTTTATCGAGTTTGATACCGGGACGATGCAGGTGTCGGGGAACAGCAGCATCAACCAATTCGGCGGGAACTTTGCGGTTTCGGAACCGGGAAGCATTGCTTTTTCTCCGATGCGTTCGACTTTGATGGCAGGCTTGAATATGGAAACCGAGAATCTCCTGTATAAGGCATTTCCCCGCGTTACAGCGTATCTTATTGAAGATGATATTTTATCGTTTCTTGATTCAAGCGGCACTGTGTTAATACAATATACAAAAGCCGCCGGTTCTTAACTGCTGTGCTTGCTGTTTAAAGCTGAATTCTTCCTCTGTGTAAATCCTTCTTTGTTTCTCCTCTGTGTAAAGGAAAATGCCCGCGTAAAGAAAAATGCCCCTTCCGCGTTGAAGGGGCATTAAAATTCGCTCTCATTTACCGGTTTAAAGCCGGACAGCCTCTACCATATAACGGATGTCAAAATCTCCCGCACTGGTTTGTCTTTTCATCTTGATGACAAAAATCATGGAACCGTCTCTGGGAGCTATCATAACCTTGCTGATGGTGTACGATTCGATGAGTGGCCGTTTCAACTGAGGTGTTCCCACGGTGTACGTTCTTTTCGCGCCGTTTTTTGCGGTGCTTTCAAGATTGATGTAAAACGATGATTTCAATTCTTCTCCGCTTCCTTCAACAAAAGGAACGAGGGACGCTCTATAATCAACGCCGGACTCAAAATCCCTGAAATCAATCGATGGTCTGTTTTCTTCGCTGCCGTTGTCTTCCAAGGCAATATAAAGCGGCTTCCCTTGGAAAAGATAATCCACCCGGTATCTTTCGGCCAGCGCGGCATTCTGCGCCGTCAGTTTGTACAACGCGCCGGAACCGTCCTGGCCCGCGACTACCGAATTCGGATGTACGTATGAGATTCGTCCACCGGAGACAAAATTATTCAAGGGAACATCAACAATATATAAATCCGCCCAAGGTTTAAGCGTTGCCGATTGAACTCCGTACTGCCCGAACATATATATTTTCCCATCGGGAGAAAAACCTAAGTCTACAAACGTTGCAGTATCGCCTGCCCAGAGAAATCCCCCTATAAGGGCAAGAATCGCAATAATAAAGATTTTCCGCTTTACCATGTAGGTCTCCTCTTTAAAATCAACATACCCCGCCGCAGAGCAACGGGGTATGTTGGTTCTGCTTTGGTGGTTGTATTCGGGTTTAATACCCTTAGAACGCCCCAGAGGGGCGGGATATTAAACCCTTCAACACGAATAAGCCAAAAGAGCGGCTGAATAAGCGAATTCGAAAACTCGCTCGTCATCAAGACGTATCCGGTGTTTTCCTATGTTTACGTATCGGAAAAAATCAAGGAAGTCTTAACACTTTAACAGCTTAGTTTTGCAAGAGCTTCGGGTTACAGCATATCTTCCATCATTTCAACTTTTCCGGGTTGTTTCAATGTATCATTGAGTTCCCTCAATACACTGATTGATAAAGGAATGGCTAAGAGACTTGCGGCAATATCGGCAATGGGCTGAGAAAGCTGTATCCCAAACAATCCCACCGTAGAACTGAGAATAATCAATAAGGGGATAAGAAAAAGTCCCTGGCGGCTCACCGCAAGCAGATTTGCTCTAAAGGTTTTGCCGATGGTTTGAAGCATCATGTTTGTAAGAATCATCCAGCCGGTAAAGGGGAGCGCAATGCTTTGCAGCTTGAGGGACAATGTCCCAAGACGGATTACTTCGGGATCTTTCCGGAATAGTTCAATAACTGCCGGAGCCTTGATAAAGAGTACTGCCGCGATAATAACCAGCACAACCGACGCGGATTTTATGCAAAACCAAAAGGCTTTTTTTACCCGGTCATACCTCTGTGCACCATAATTAAACCCGCAGACAGGCTGGAATCCCTGGCCAAAACCCATAAGCGCGGAATTTGCCATCAAGGTGACTCTTGAAACAATAGACAATGACGCAATGGCCGCGTCTCCATAAAAACCAGCAAAATGATTAATAATAATGGTCGATGTACTGTTCAGCGTTTGACGAAGCAGCGAAGGCAGACCGCCTTTAATTATTTCTTTGAATCTTGCCAAACTGGGAATAAAATTCTTTGGTAATATAGAAATATTCCCTCTCCTGGAACAACCGATCAGCAGAATGATGCATCCGGCCAATTGACTGATGATGGTTGCGAGAGCGGCGCCGCTGACTCCCATGTCCAGTACAAAAATAAAGACGGGGTCCAGAATAACATTGAGAAATGCGCCGCTGACCATTCCGATCATTCCGTAAACAGCGCTTCCCTGGAATCTCAGCTGATTATTCAGCACAAGAGACCCCGTCATCCAGGGAGCCCCAATCAAAATAAAACGCATGTATTCTATGGCATAGGGCAGAATCGTATCTGTCGATCCCAGAAGATGTCCAAACGGATTTATAAAGATAAGCCCTAAAACACCAAAAAACGCTCCGCAGATGAGAGCCGAAAAAAAACCGACGGCGGCCATTATTTCGGCTTGTTCAACATGCTGGGCTCCCAAAGCCCGGGATATATAATTCCCCGATCCCTGCCCAAAAAAGAAGCCCATAGCTTGAATAATCGACATAAGCGGAAATACAACGCCCACCGCCGCGGTAGCGCTCGTTCCCAAAGATCCGACAAAATAGGTATCCGCCATGTTGTATAGGGCAGAAATCATCATAATGACGATGGTCGGAATCGCCATTTGCACAACTAAACGCTCAACCGGCGTTTCCGTCATTTTGAGGAATTTTTCTTTCTCCGAGTCTGTTGTTTGCATAGCTGCGGCACTTCCGGGCGAATCGATAGTACTACTGAGAATTGCGTTATAAAAAACAAAAGAACGCGGAGGGGATTATCCATCCATCCGCGCCCTTTTCTTTATAAGAAATATTACAGAATCGTGAGCTTCTTGCATAAACCGCGAACCTACGATTCGGGTTAGTTTTGCTGAAGCTTGGCGTGTACGCCTTGCGATTTCGCGCCTAAAGACGCGGACTAAAGTCCGATGAAATACGCATTTCTAAGAAGTTGAAATTGCAAAAACTGAAGTTTTGCAATTTCCTCTCGTTTTAGTCGATAATTGCAATAATATCGGACATTTTCAGGATAAGATATTCCGCTCCGTCAATCTTGACTTGGGTTCCGGCATATTTGTCATACATAACTTTCTGGCCGGCTTTTACCTTAATCACATCTTTATCATCACCAATTTCAACCACTACACCTGTTTGGGTCTTTTCCTGTGCGGTGTCTGGAATAATAATTCCTCCGGCGGTCTTTGCTTCATTCTTTTCAAGCTTTACCATGACCCTGTCTGCTAAGGGCGTTACTTTCATATCTTCCTCCGTGTGAGATTAATAATTTAATAGTATTATAGATCAATATACGGAAAAAGAGATTGGTTGGTCAAGGAATCTTGGGTAAATAATGCCAAATAAGATGATTTTCCGTTCAATTACACCTCTGTGTCACCTCTGTGTCGGAATGATACGCAAAAAGGGAAAAAAACGGCTTTTGTATCAATTTGACCCAAAAAAGTCATGTATATATCTGATTGAGTCATTAAGATCAGTTTTTATCATTATTATTTCTATATAATACAATGAATTATAATGATGATTTTTTATTTTGTCAAAAATAAGTCAATTTGGCACGATATTTGCTGGTATTTTATTGGAGAATAAAAAGGAGATTGAAAATGAGTACCAAGAAAGTACAGAAAAGTCAAAATGACGAGAATAGTCTTTCCCTATACCTGAAAGAAATCAGCAGGATACCGCTTTTATCCCGCGAGGAAGAAACGAATACGGCCCGCCTGGCTGTAAAAGGCGATAAAGCCGCAAAAGATAGATTGGTGAACGCGAACCTTCGCTTTGTGGTAAATGTGGCGAAAAAATATCAGGGGCAGGGACTGTCTCTTTCCGATTTGATCAGCGAAGGGAATATCGGACTTATCAATGCCGTGGAAAAATTTGATGTCGATAAAGGTTTCCATTTTATTTCCTACGCGGTGTGGTGGATTCGACAGTCGATTTTGAAGGCGATTTGCGAAAAATCCAGAATGATCCGCCTTCCGCTGAACCGGGCAAACGAACTTGTTCAAATTGAAAAGGCGATGAAGGTTGTACCGGAAGGAACGAGCACAGAGGAAGAGATCAACGAAATTGCAAGAATGCTTTCGATGGATCCTTCCACGGTATCTAATTTGATTTCTGTCTCAAGGGACATCGTTTCCCTGGAAAATCCTGTATACGATAATCAGAATTCATCCACATTGGGCGACTTTATCGAAGATGATCATTATCAGGCTCCGGAAGACGCGATGCTGGAAGAATCTTTAAAAGATGACATTGAAACGGTGCTCTCAACTTTGAACCGGAAAGAAGCTGAAATTATCCGTTCCCGCTTTGGATTGGGGAAACACGCGCCCATGTCTTTGCAGGAAATCGGGAACCGTTTTAAGCTCACCAAAGAAAGAATCCGGCAAATCGAGAAAAAAGCTCTGAGAATGCTGCAGCATCCTTCCCGGAGAACTTTGCTGGAAAGTTACGTTGCTTGAGCTTGACGATACGGAACAATTCAGAGATAAAGATACATATATGAAAGATCATCAGTTTATTCCTCAAGCTGTCCTTTTTGATATGGACGGCTTAATGCTGGACACCGAAGGACCGGTACTGCCTTTTTGGCATAAAGCAATGGCGGATTTCGGCTTTTCCATTGACGAAGAAACCCTGTTCAAAACGATTGGGATTCCCGCTTCTTCAACAAAAGCAATGCTTCTGGAAAAATACGGCAAACATTTCCCTTATGATAGCATTACGGAAGAAATTATCAAAATGGTCCAGGAAGATATCGAAAAAAACGGGGTTCCGCAAAAGCCGGGTCTTGTAACGCTGCTGGATCACATAGACGCGCTGGGGATTCCCAAAGCGATAGCCACATCGACAGACCGGGAAACGGCTCTGTGGAAACTGAAACGCGCCGGCATTGAAGGCAGGTTTTCCATAATGGTTTGCGGCGCCGAAGTCAAACGCGGCAAACCCGCCCCGGATATTTTTCTCGCGGCGGCCGAAAAATTGGGAGAAAAACCGGAAAATTGTATCGGTTTTGAAGATTCCTCGGCGGGGCTTCAAGCTCTCGCCGCGGCCTGCATTAAATCGGTATTTGTGAAGGATGTGCTCCAGCCCCCGGAAGATGTAATGAAAACGGTTTGGCGCCAGTACAGAAATCTTGCGGAAGCGGTGGAGCTGTTCGGTTAAAAAAACAACACGGATAAAATCTTATTTTTCCACTTGCCGATTATTTCTGTCCATAGTATTTTTAAAAAAGGAACAATTACCAAAACAAGTTTTCGTTCCGAACCATCATATTATTAATAGGAGCCTCAAATGGCGCAGCATCAATTTCAAACTGAAGTGAATCAGTTGTTAAATCTTATCATTCATTCGCTGTATTCCAATCGAGAGATTTTTCTGCGGGAGCTGGTATCCAATGCTTCGGATGCCTTGGATAAGCTCAAATATCTCAATGTGGCGGATGACGCGTATAAGTCGATCAGTTTTGATCCCAGGATTGATATCCGGTTTGATAAAGACGGAAAAACCATCACGATTGAAGATAACGGAATCGGGATGAACGAGCAGGATCTTATCGATTCGCTTGGGACGATAGCCCGTTCCGGGACAAAACTTTTCATGGAAAAACTTGCCGAAGACGCGAAAAAAGATTCCAATTTGATTGGTCAATTCGGCGTTGGGTTTTATTCCGCGTTTATGGTCGCGGAAAAAATCGAAGTGATAAGCCGGAAAGCCGGTGAAGAAAAGGCCTGGAAGTGGACCAGCGACGGACAATCCGGCTACGATATTGAAGAAGCGGCGCGGGACAGCCAAGGTTCCACGGTTATTCTTCATTTAACTGAGGACGGCACGGAATACGCAAACCGCTGGAGCATCGAAGACATCATAAAGCGTTATTCCAACCATGTAGCTTTTCCCATCTATCTTACTTACGAAGAAAAAAAATGGGACGATAAAGGCAAGGAAACCGGTTCAGAAACAAAAACCGAACGCATCAACAGCGGAACCGCTATCTGGCGGCGCGCGAAAAGCGAACTGAAAGAAGAAGATTACAACGAGTTTTACAAACAGATCGGCCACGATTCGGACGATCCGCTTTTTTACATTCACACAAAAGCCGAAGGCACGCTCGAATACAACACGCTTTTTTATATTCCGAAAAAAGCGCCTTTCGACATGTTCAACGCCGATTACAAGCCGGGCGTAAAACTTTACGTGAAACGCGTCTTCATCACTGATGATGATAAAGATTTGATTCCGTCCTATCTGCGTTTTGTCCGCGGCGTGATCGATTCGGAAGATTTGCCGCTCAATGTAAGCCGGGAAATCCTGCAGCAGAACAAGATTTTGATGAATATCAAAAATACTTCCGTGAAGAAACTGCTTTCCGAGTTCAAAACCATTTCCGAAAACAACAAAGAAAAATGGGACATATTTATTTCCCAGTACAATAAACCTTTAAAAGAGGGCTTATACCAGGATTTTGCCAATCGCGAAACCATTCAGGAATTGGTCCGCTTTAAAAGCTCGACGCAGGAAGGACTTACCGGATTTGCCGATTATACGTCGCGCATGAAAAGCGATCAGAAATCCATCTATTATATTTCCGGCGGCGATGAAAAAACCTTACGCGCGTCGCCCCTGCTTGAAGCCTACAAAGCCAAAGAGATTGAAGTCCTCATCATGGATGAAGAAATTGATGACTTTGTCGTTCCGACGATTGGCAAATACAAGGATTGGGAACTCAAAGCGATAAACCGCTCCGGCGCGGATGACGAGATTGAAGATAAAAAAGATAAAAACGCGGAAAAAGAAATCAAACCCGTGATCGAAAAGATCAAAACGGCTTTGGGAGACCAGGTAAAAGATGTAAAACTTTCCCGGCGCCTGCACGATTCGCCGTCCTGTATCGTTATGGATGAAAACGATCCGACTATGCAGATGGCGCAAATGCTCAAAGCGATGGGCCAGGATAATCTCCCCGACATAAAACCGATTCTGGAAATCAACGGGAATCATCCCATCGTTTCCGCGCTCAAGGATTCCGCCGATGAAGAACATATCGCGGATGTGGCGGCGGTTCTCCTTGACCAGGCGCTCATTCTGGAAGGCGCGAAAATCAAAGACCCCGCCGATTTTGTGAAGAGGCTGAACCGGCTGATAGAAAGGCAATGAGGATTCATAGCCCGTAAATAATTTCCTCTGTAACAAGAGCTTCGTAATAGTTGAGGAAATTGCAAAACTTCAGTTTTTAGTTTTTGCAATTTCAACCTCTTAAAAATACGTATTTCACAGCCTTTAGGCGCGAAATCGCATGAGCTTGTGCAAAACTAACCGAGTTTTGCAACAAGTTCAGTTATTCGGAGTTCTTGTTGCAAAATCGTCATACTATGCCGATCGGGGCCGCAATGGAAATTTTTTTAAAATTCTTGACATTACGTAATTTACGTATTATCTTAATGTTGGAGTTTGTTAGGTGAAACGAAAGGACCGGATAAAAATGCTTGAAAAAGCAGGTTACAGGCTGGATAGAACAGGTGATCATGCGGTCTACGAGAAGCCAGGAAACCGTCCGGTTCAAATTCCGAATCATCGAGAAATAAACGAATATACAGCCAAGGCTATTTTAAAAGCCGCCGGCATTGAATAGGAGATGCATGTGGAATATGTCTATCCTGCAATCTTTCATAAAAATGAAGATGGAACTTATACGGTAACATATCCCAATTTACCGGGCTGCATTAGTGAAGGGAAAACCTTGGGGAACGCTTTTTTTATGGCGCAGTCGGCTTTAAAGCAATGGATAAGTTATCTGACAGATAAAAAAATGGAATTACCTGCGCCGTCGTCATTGGAGGATATAAAAAAAACGTCTGATGATGAATTAGTCAATTTTATCTGTGCCGATGTAAAAGATTCACGGGCAGTTAAACGAACAGTGAGTATCCCGAAATGGATGGATGACAAAGCTGTCCAGTCTGGATTGAGTCTGTCCAGAGTATTACAGGACGCATTATTTGAGAAACTGGCATAAAAAGGAGTTTCGGGAATGCGCTTGGTTTCTGGACAGTTCTCTGCGATCGTGCATTTTGCACGTTGAATATCGTTCGGATTACCTTGACCAATCCCCCCGAATTTTCTATACTTGCAGTCCTAGAGTGGTTTTAACTGTTTGTCAATTTTGTTTTAGTTTTCATGGCCTTTTGGCGTCATAAAATGAAACAAGAACCTTTATTCGTGTTGAGGGTTTAATACCTTCTGCACGCTCACGCGTGCGAGCCTTGGGGTGTTCTTAAAATCTCGAAGTGGATTAAATGGGTATTAAACCCGAATACAACCACCAAAGCAGAACCAACAAACTCCGCCGATGCGCAGCATCGAGCTCTGCGGCGGAGTTTTTGATTATAGATAAAAAGGAGTTTTTCTCATGAAACGTACTTATCAGCCCAGTAAAGTAAAGCGTAATCGCAAGTTTGGATTTCGGGCCCGAATGAAAACCAAAGGAGGCCGTTTGGTATTAAAACGGCGGAGAGCCAAGGGGCGGGCTAAACTCAGCGTTTCTGATGAAAAGAAACCTTATTAAACGGAGTTGAATCTGTCTTTCCGGTTTAGACGGGCGGAGAGATTAAAGGGAAGGGTAGAGATTAAGCAGGTATTCGCACGGGGCCGGGTTGTCTCATGTCCCGGCGCGAAACTGTTTGTTCTGAAAAATGAGCTGCCGGTTAATCGTATTGTTTTTACGTTGAGCAGAAAATATGGAAACGCGGTGCAAAGAAATTATGCCCGCAGGCTTAGCCGTGAAGCGTATCGGTTTATTCGGGACAATCTTTGTACCGGTTATGATTTGGTGTTGTTGGTTTATCCCGGAAAGGATTCATTGCCTCTCCGTGCCGGGCAGCTGCGTGTGCTTTTTTCAAAAATGAATATGTTAATGGAAGTAACGTGATGTCACCTTTAAAGAGCCTTATGCTTCTGCTTATTAGGTTCTATCAAGAAGCCATATCGCCTCATTTCCCCGCAAGCTGCAGATACTTTCCGACTTGTTCCGCTTATGCTTACGAAGCGTTTCAAAAGTATGGGTTTTTAAAAGGTTTATATCTCGCGGCAAAGAGAATCCTACGGTGCCATCCGTTCCATCCGGGAGGATACGATCCGGTGCCGTAATTGAGATTGTTAATTTTTTTAGCAATTTCTTCGTTATGTATTATTGAGGAGTTACATGGAAAAGAATACCATATTGGCCATAGTTCTTTCGGTTCTTGTTGTTGTAGGATGGACCATCGTACAAGGAATCTTTTTTCCGCCCGAAACGGCGCCCGCGGCACCTGCCGCGCTTACCGCTGATCAGCCGGTAAGCCAGGAAAGCGGTTCAACATTAAGCGCCGCTTCCGGAAACGCCGGACCGGCAGTTGTCAATCAGCTTGCTGTGGAAACTTTTACCGAAACGGCGGCCGGTTCTGAAAGTTTGGCTGAAGAGCATGTCACGATGGATACCGCTCTTGTGAAGGTGGTTTTTTCCAATAAAGGCGGAGACATCATCTCTTACAAATTAAAGGAACATACCGATCAAGATACGTTTGTTGAAATGGTTCTTCCCGGCACTGCCGAGCCTCATGCCTTTTCCCTCACTTTTGGCGCTTACGATGCCCAGCCGGTTCAGGCTTTGTTTCAGGTCAACCGCGTTTCCGACACCGTTATTGAGTTCGCCAAGGATTTTAGTATCACTACTGCCGGCGGAGAAGCCGGACAGTTCCGTTTGACGAAACGGTACGAGTTCATCCCCGAAGAATATCTTTTTCAATTTTCTGTGACGATAGACGGCGGATCGTTTATTCCTCAATTGGCCGCTTCCAATGCTGCGTATACGCTTGGATTCGGTCCTCAGATTGGGCCTGCTTTTGAAAAACTCGATCAGCGTTACGAATACCGTCATTATCTGACTTATCGGGATAGTAAGCGGAGACAAGAAAATGTGAATGGTGTTAAAACTATTGATTACGATACAAGATGGGCGGCAATTGCGGGAAAATACTTTACGGTTATCGCTTTGCCGGATAATGTTCCCGTAACGTATACTTTTTCAACGCAGGCCGAACCCGGTTTGCCCGCCGCGTCCAGACTTTACATGACCAGAGCCGCTTTATCGGGATCGAAAACGATAGACACTTACTATTTCTACATCGGCCCCAAAAATCAAAAAGATTTGGCTATTTATGACAATGCCGATAATTATTTTAAGCTGAAGGATACCCGGATAAACGCCGTAGCTTCCACGAGCGGATTTTTGGCTCCTTTGGAAAATGTGCTGAAATGGCTTCTTCAACTTTTCCAAAGGATTGTTCGTAATTGGGGCGTGGCAATTATTCTATTGACGCTTTTTGTTAAAATTATTTTCTTCCCTCTTACAAAGAAAAGTTCCGAAACAACGCTGCGGATGCAGGCTTTAAGTCCTAAAATCAAGGAATTGCAGGATAAATATAAAGATAATCCGCAGAAACTGAATGCCGAAATGGCGGCATTGTATAAAAAAGAAGGAGCGAACCCTATCGCGGGCTGTCTCCCTATGCTTTTGCAGCTGCCGATTTTCCTGGCGATGTATAATCTTTTTAACAATCATTTTGATCTGCGCGGAGCAATGTTCATTCCCGGCTGGATTCCCGATCTTTCCCGTCCTGAATCCGTCTGGAATTTCGCGCCGTTCAGGGTTCCGATTCTTGGATGGAGCGATATAAGGCTGCTGCCCTTTATCTATGTGGCTTCCCAGCTTCTTTACGGGAAAATCACGCAGACGCCGGACCAGAAGGGCAATACGCAGATGAAGATGATGTTGTATGTTATGCCGATAGTGTTTTTCTTCATTCTGTATGATGTTCCGTCAGGGCTTTTGGTTTACTGGATTATGTCCAACGTCTTAACGCTGTTTCAGCAGCTTGCGATTAACAAGTATCTGGCAAAACGGAAGGCCGCTATGGCAAGTGAAAATCCGGAGCCGGTAATTGCCCCGAGGAAAAAGAAAAGATAGCCCGATGCCTCCGGATGATCCGTTGTCCGGGGCTGTTTTGTGAATATGTAAAAAATCGCCGAATAATTGCGGTGTGATGACATTAATTTAAAAATATTTCGGCATGTGTTTGTGCAATTTCTTTCGCGAGGAGCGAGTGTATGATATATGAATTTGAAGGCCGAACGGAAAAAGAGGCCATCGACAGGGCGGCTGAAGAACTGGGTCTTGAAAGGGACAGCTTTGATGTTGAAATCCTGGAAGCCCACAAATCAGGATTATTCAAAAAGGGTTTTGTAAAGATCAAGGTTTATACCGATAAACCGGTAACGCTGAATCCTAAAAAGAAAACGGCAGATTATGCGGAATATTCCGACGATGATGAAGAATCTTTCCGGCAGGAACCGCGCGGTCAGCCTGTGTTTGGCGATCCTCTGCCAAAAAATCAATTTGAGGGAAACCTGATTGAATTTATGGAAGGACTCCTGGAACACATGAATTATCCCGGAAAAGTATCGGTTCAATTTCGGGAAGACCGGAAAATTGGGCTCAAAATTGATTCCGAATATTCTTCCATTTTGATTGGCAAAAAGGGGAAAAACCTTGACGCTCTCCAGCTTCTGGCAAATATTTATGCCGGAAAAAATGGAGACGAAAACATACGGGTAATTCTGGACAGTGAAAATTACCGCATCCGCCGGGAGGAAAACCTTGTCCGAATGGCTTATAACATTGCGGACAAAGTCAGGGAAACCCGCGGATCGATTCTCCTTGAGCCCATGAATCCCTTTGACCGGCGTTTAATCCATACCACTCTTAATGATATTTCGGATATTGAGACCAAGAGTGAAGGTGAAGGGCTTTACAAACAGGTCCGCGTTTTTTACCGCGGCGGCGGACGTTAATCCGCAAGCGACAAGAAGTTAATACAAAGGACTGCCTAATCTCAAAGGCGGTCCTTTTTTCTTCGCGCTGCCGTTTTTCGGATTCAGAATTGCCGGATGAAAAAATCTGAATGGGCGAAACAAAAACATGGCTTCCGGTGTTTTAGTACCGTATAGGGGAATGCTGATATGAAGAAAATGTTTGAAAAGCGGGCGGACGGTACCCGGTTTATTTTAATCGTGTTGTTTATTGCTCTGTGTTCAGGAACCGTCCTTTACGCCAATGAACTGGAAACTCTGATCGGAGCGGAACGGGCGGCGCTTCTCATCGGCGGCGCGTCAGTCAATGAAATACAAACGCAGTCAAAAAATCTTCTGCCTCTTCTTGTCCCCAATATGCCTGGCGTGCGGAATGTCATTCAATCTGTACAAAATAGTTTCGATCCGAATGTTATGGTGGAAAGCCTCTATCTTTATAAAAAACCTGCGGAAGCGAATCAAGGGGCGTGGACAGAGGACGAAAAAACAGCGCTTTACAATTATTCTTTGGCGTTAAGTTCTTTGTCGGGCATTCAATATTACTCAAGCAGCCGGAAAACCATGCGGACTTTTTATGAAACGTCCATGATCATCGATAATCCTGAAAATAAAAATCCCAAGCCCGATCCTGTGTATCAAATTCCGCCAAGAGAATTGATTTTGTACGCCAGGCAAAAAGATCTCACGTTTGGTGATAATGTGTATCAATATACGTATCGTATGGAAGATGAGTATCTGGTCTTCATCCAGGAAAATCTTACCAACATGAACGCGGGAATTATTCCGGCAGTACGAAAAAACAAACTCCGTTCGGCGGTCGTTGTCATTGACGCGGACGAATATTTCCTCATTTACGTGGCTTCCATGGCCGACACTATCGTGTTTCCGGGAATAAGCCAGCGTATAGGAAACTCATTTTCAACCAGAGCGGAAGCGATTCTCCATTGGTTTACCGGCCAGGCCGATCAAGCGTTTGAATTTGCGGGTGAAAATCAATAAAATAAACACAGAGGAGCACATTATGACGATCAATGCGTTGTTGGAAAGATTTAAGACTCCGGAGGCTGCCGGAATTTTTGAAAACCTTTACGGGCTAGAACAAGTTGATGCCGCCCGAAAACGATATGAAGCCTTGACAGAAGGATTGATGAAAGGTTTTCCAGGTTCCCATGATGATGTCTATGTTTTTACCGCTGCTGGCCGGACCGAACTTTGCGGAAATCATACGGATCATAATTTCGGCAAGGTTTTGGCCGCTTCAATTCAAATGGACGCGGCTGCCGTCGTCGTTCCCAGAAACGATAAAAAAGTGATTTTCCGGTCCACAGGCTATCCCGATGTGGAAGTGGACCTCAACGATCTTTCCCTAGTTGAAGCGGAAAAGGGAACCACGGAAGCGCTTGTCCGCGGCATTGCCGCCGAACTGAACGCGAGAGGAACCGCTGCCGGCGGATTTACCGCTAATGCCGCGTCTACCGTGCTTGGGGGTTCCGGGCTTTCGTCATCGGCGGCGGTGGAAGTTCTGTTTGGGAAAATCTTCGACTGCCTTTACGGCGGCGGAAAAAGAAGCGCTCTTGAGATTGCGCAAATTGGGCAAAAAGCGGAAAATGTGTATTTCGGGAAACCATCCGGATTGATGGACCAGACAGCCTGTGCGAGCGGCGGCGCCGTTGCTATCGATTTTGGAAATCCCGGCGATCCAAAGGTAACACAGATTAATGTTGATTTGGAAGCGGAAGGTTATGCGCTTTGCGTGGTGGATACCAAGGGAAGCCATGCTGATTTAACCCCGGATTACGCGGCAATTCCCGCTGAAATGAAAGCGGTTGCCGCCCATTTTGGAAAAAGCTGCCTTCGGGAAATCAGCTTGCAGACGCTTCTTCCCGCGGTGAAAGAACTTCGGGAAAAACTTGGCGATAGAGCGGTGTTAAGGGCGATTCACTTTTTCAATGAAAATGACCGAGTTGACGCGATGCTCGCAGCTCTCGAAAAACTTGATGCCGTAAAATCCTCCGCAGAAAAAACGTCTGTTATTAATCATTATTTCGATATTGTAAATGCGTCTGGGGATTCTTCCTGGGAACTTCTGCAAAATGTATATTCCCCAAAAAGAGCCAATGAACAGGGAATTCCTTTAGCCTTGGCAATGACCCGGAATTTCTTGCGGAACGAAGGCGCCTGCCGCGTGCATGGCGGCGGTTTTGCCGGAACCATTCAGGCGTATATTCCCGCGTCCCGTCTCGCCGAATATAAAACACTTATGGGAAGCGTGTTCGGAGAGAATTCGGTAACGCCTCTCCGTATACGTCCTGTGGGGGCCGCGGAATTGAAGTTTTAGCAATTGTTAAAAAGGGCTAAACATGTTTAAACCCACTTATAGCATTAATGAAAGTATTGTGAACCTTGTAGGATACATTGCCGAACAAATTGGAAAGGTGCGGGGAAAAAGTTCTGATGCTCATCCTTAATGAAATCCAGTGAGCCTCAGCAAAACTAACCCGAACCGTAGGTTCGCGGTTTTTGCAAGAGGCTCAATGGTATAAAATTTTTGCCTGGCTTCCCGTTGAAACTATCGTGTATGTGAATCAGGCGGATACTGAACCGTGCTGAAAAAACCGCGGATTCGACAAAATTCATAGAATTTATGCTAAGGTTTATCGCGAAGACACTGTCTGAACATCGAAATAGAAAAATTACCGAATTACTTACCGAAAAATTATCCAAAACCGAATTAGCGTTCTTGCATAGCATTATTGGATTTCTGGAAAGTAATGGGGAAATCGATAATTACCGGGCGCAGCCAAAGCCCGTACATATCGATTAAACGTTCTATAAGGGTTTTATCGCAATTAAGAAATGCAAAAAAGTTCAAAATCTTCTATACTCAAAGTATGTGGGATTTTTTTGAGCTTAAAAATAATCAATGGTACCGTTGGGATTTAAACGGTGCGTCCGCGTTTCTCCAAAAGGTGGAAGACGCCTGGTATGTGCAATTTAATCAGATACCGTTTCGGGATTTGAACGATGAGTTTGGCGGACCTTATCCTGTTGACGCGCCGGCAGCGGAAAACGGGGCAATTTCCTTTATTGTTGGAAAAGGGAAAGATGCCGCACTGCGGCCTTATCTGAGCGAAATTCCGTACCTTGTAACGGTTCCGGATGAGATACGGATTATGCCCGGAGCTAAAATCCGTTTTGATGTTATGCTGCCGCCCTTCCTTCGTTTTGAGGTATCCGCACATGAGCCGCCGATTGCGGAAGCAATGCCTTTTGTGTTGTCCCGAACCTGGTTTGGCGACACTAGCGACGGAATACTTTGTCATTCTTTGCCGTCGCTTTTAGTTCCCCGCTATGATGGGAACAGTATTTCGCTGTCAAATGCCGAGGATGCGGCTGTCAAAATGGAGCCCAATACTCAATCTTTCATTCATTGCGAACTATCGCTTCATAATACTTCAAGAACTCCGATAGACTTCAATCAGGCTGTTATCGATACGGACATGCTGAATGTTTATGAAAAAGACGGAAGACTGGTAACCGATGAAATAGTATTAGATAGTCTGAATGATGGAACCTTTAGAATGGGCATTCATCATGGGCAGAAAAAAAGATACAAAAAGCTGAGCAGCAGCGTTAATGGCTGTAAAAGCGAAGTACTCCTCCAAAGAGGGGTAGAATTCGTCAAAAACATGACCAGCATTTAGGCGAGAAATCGCAAGGCGCACACGCCAAGCCTCAGCAAAACTAACCCGAACCGTAGGTTCGCGGTTTTTGCAAGAGGCTATATATATAGCGTAATTTATAAGGAGTTAAAAAATGAATATGAGTGGAATCTTGAATATTTTTACGAGTTTTTTCGAAGGTTTTAAATCACCTGGGTTTTTCGAAAATCTTGTGAGTGCAGTTATTATTTCAGTTTGCATCATCGTTGTGTTCAATTTGATCCGGTTTTGTGTCGGAAAAGCGATGAATGGTCATTTTACGCAAAAGACTATTCTGACGGTAAAAAGGCTCATCCATTATGTGGGCTTTATTATTGTTTTGTTTTTTGTGTTTAAACGATTAGGAATTAATGTAAACGCTTTGCTTGGCGCCGCCGGAATTGCCGGAGTTGCTATCGGCTTTGCGGCTCAGACTTCGTTTTCTAACATCATTTCAGGCTTCTTTCTTTTGCTGGAAAAACATTTTCTAGTGGGAGATGCCATTGAAGTTGACGGTTCTTCGGGAGTTGTTCAATCCGTCGATTTGCTTTCGATAAAGCTTCAGACTTATGACAATCGGTATATCAGGATTCCAAATGAAACGTTAATCAAAACAAATGTCATAAATGTTTCCCGTTTTCCTATCAGACGTATGGATATTTTTATCACTCTGCCGTATAAAGAAGATATAGAACACGTTAAAAAGGTTTTTGATGACATAGTCAGACATAACATTTATGTTCTGGATAATCCACAGCCTCTATTTATTATCGATAAATTTGATGGATGCGGCGTCAATCTTATGTTTGGGCTCTGGTTTAAAAAAGAAGATTTCACGGATTTAAAAAACAGCTTTTTTATGACATTAAAAACAAGATTTGAAGCCGAAAGTATTGATTTACCTTACAATAAGCTAGATATTGTAACCAGCGGGGAAAAGGAAAACGTTGCGCTGCCCCCAAAAGCTGAAGGAGAACATTGATGAGCGACCAAGAACCTCAAGGAAATTCCCCCCGAGAACCTGAAAATCAGGGGCCTGAATTTCCTTTTGGAAGCGGAAGGACTCCTGACCCGAATAAAAATCCTTTTTTTAGAAGCTGGAGATTTTCCATCGTCTATATTCTGATTTTTCTTGTTGGTCTCGGAGTCTTTAATTATTTTTTTCTGACAAAAGAACAAAACACGATAGATTATTCCGAATTCAAAAACCGGATAAGTTCCGGACAGATTAAACGTGTTGAAATAAGTGATGCTTATTTTACCGGCTTTCTCACCGAGGAAAAACCGGCAGCCTCTCCGCCGCCTGTATTCCCTTGGCTTGCCCGGACAACAAAGACCGGTGAAGGACCGGTAAAAACCGTTGCTATTTACGATCCTGATCTTATCAAATTGATGGATGAGCACCAGGTTTCGTATTATGCCATGTCGCAGGAAGGCGGCGGAATCATCAGTTTGATTTTAAGCTGGGTAATTCCCATCGGTTTAATTGTATTGATGTACCGTTTTCTGTTTCGCCGCTTGGGAAACATGGGCGGCAACATTCTCTCTATCGGGCAGAACAAAACCGCGGTTGTCGCGGAAGGCGATATAAAAACCAAATTTGCCGATGTCGCCGGCGTGGAAGAGGCAAAAAACGAACTGGTTGAAGTCGTGGATTTTCTCAAAAATCCCAAGAAATATACCGAAATCGGCGGAAGGATTCCGAAAGGCGTTCTTCTCGTCGGGCCTCCCGGAACGGGGAAAACGCTTCTCGCGCGGGCCGTTGCCGGTGAAGCCGGAGTTGTGTTTTTCAGGATGAGCGGCGCCGAGTTTGTGGAAATGTTCGTCGGAGTCGGAGCCGCGAGGGTCCGCGATCTGTTTAAGCAGGCACGGGACAAAGCGCCCTGTATCATTTTTATTGACGAGTTAGATGCTATCGGAAAAAGCAGAATCAACAACATAGCGGGCGGCAACGATGAACGGGAACAGACCTTGAATCAGCTTCTTGTAGAAATGGACGGCTTTGACGGCGCGTCGGGGCTTATCATTGTAGCCGCTACCAACCGGCCCGATGTGCTCGATCCCGCTTTGCTCCGGCCCGGCCGTTTCGACCGCCAGGTTCTTGTTGACAAACCCGATTTGACCGGCCGCGAAGCAATCTTAAAGATTCATTCCCGCAATGTTAAACTCGCTCCCGATGTCGATTTAAAATCCGCGGCGCGGGGAACTCCCGGATTTGTCGGCGCGGATTTGGCAAACGTCGTGAATGAAGCGGCTCTGCTTGCGGTTCGGGCGGGCCGGAGGATGGTTACCCAAAAAGACTTGGACAACGCCATCGAAAAATCCGTTATCGGGCTGGAAAAGAAAAGCCGCATCATTTCGGAAGAAGAACGGAACATTGTTGCCGTCCACGAAACCGGACACGCCCTCGTTTCTCATTTTACTCCGGGTACCGATCCTGTGCAGAAAATATCGATTATTCCCACCGGCCTCAGCGCTTTGGGTTATACGCTTCACAGACCGACCGAAGACCGCTATCTGAAAACCGAAGACGAACTGCTTGCCGAGGTTGATGTTCTTTTGGGCGGAAGGGCTGCCGAAGAAATTGTACTAAAGAAAGTATCAACAGGCGCGTCCAACGATTTAATGCGGGCGACCGATATTATCCGCAGTATGATTGTCGATTACGGCATGAGTTCCCGCTTCAAAAATGTTGCCTTAACAAAACGGGCCAATGGCGAACCGTCTCTAACCCGTGAATATTCCGAAGCAACCCAGCAGTACATTGACGATGAAATCGCGTCGATGATTGATGCCCGGTATAATCAGGTGAAAACGCTTCTTGAAGAGAAGCATGATTTCCTCAGTCAAGTTTCCCAAGTCCTTTTGGAAAAAGAAACGCTCAATGATAAAGAGTTCCGGGATATGCTTGGAGAGAAATTGTAGTCTTAGAACATTTGAATACCGAAAGGAATATGACGCAATGCATGAAATAATCGTTTTTCATGCATTGCGGTATCTTTCATGTTACTTTAAACACACCGCTTCAACCAAATTCAGTTGATTTTCCCGTACGGAAATATTTTCAAAGCGTTCCTGGTAAAGAAGATTATGCCGCTGGTCATAATAATAAACCGTAAAGGAATGAACACCTGGATCAAGGTTGATTCCGCCGACAAGGGCTTTTCCCGGAAAATAGTGGGAAAGCCGAATGTCCGCTTGTTCGCTGACTTCCGCGAAAACCTGAACGCCCGCACCTAAAATTCCCAACAGCATTGATGATTGACGGTCATTACTTTTATCCGATGCGGTATTAAGGGCTGTTGCTGTTGTGGTTTTTGCGACGGAACGAATAATCGATCTTAAATAAATAGCACTTTGATTCATTTTAAACGTTTCTTTGGCAACAAGATCAATATCTTCAATAAGTTCCAGCTCAAACCGTTCTCCCGTATCCATCTGTACTTCTGTAAAAGAAATAAGCGACGGACGGGAATGCATTACAGGCAGGGCAATTTTAAGATAATTTTCAGTAATCAATAAAGGTATTCTCATCGTTTCTTCAACCTTAACCGGTGAAAATCCGTTAAAGCTGATAACATTCAATCGTGCTTTGCCTTTCGGAATTTCCGTTTCTTTATCAATTGAAGATGGAAGAGGGAAAGGATATATGACAGGCTGATTAGCAAAGGCAAGTTTTAAAAAGTCCCGGTCAATTCTGACATCATCCCAAAGACCTTCACCGCGGTAAAAGATCATACTCATATACCTTGCGAGAGCGGAATCTGTAAACGTTACCGTTGCTGCCTCCGGATCGTAAGGTATATCTATTTCGCGTTCAAGCATCGAACGTTGAAGATTGGTTATCATCGTTCCATATTTTGTAGACAAAGCTCTGAGTTTATTATTGATACGGCGGATTTCTACGAGAGCGCCTTCCAGATTTCCCCGGTGATAATAATTCAGTGAATTAAAAACATTGATATAAATATCTTCATAATCTTCACCGGCATATTCCAGCGTATTATCATTTAGTAAATAGGAACCTATGTCTCTCGTAATGCTTCTTGTAAAAGCCGCTTCAATAGCGCGTTCGCCGCTTTGCAAATGATCTGCCGATCTGCCGTAATCTTTCGTGTAATGAGTCAGCATTCCCATGTCAAGATGAATCAGCACTTCATCGGTTTCTTTGTTGTATAAATCTTTCTGAGATTCCAACTCCTGCACACCCTGTGCAAAATCCCCGCGCAAAACGGCTTCATCCGCCCTGTCGTAGCGGCTGACCGACGCGCAGGAAATCAAGAAAATACTTAATAAACAAGATCCACAAAAATATTTAACAAATGTTGCCATATGATGACAATGCTTCAATTAAAATTTAACCGAAGGTCTGGTAATAACCTTTTTGATACTGTCATTTTCGCCCATCCATACCCGGCGGTTGCTTTCAATATCTGTCAATTCGGCATACACAAAATAGGTTCTGACTGCCTGGTTTCCGGCCTGGTCCACAATGGTTTTTACCGATCCTGTCAAGAAGAAATCGGCGCCGGTTTCATTCGCGTATTCTGTTACAGTATCGTCGCTTGCCCATGACTGTTGATCCGCCCTTTCCTCACGGATTTCACCCCGCTCGGAACTGGAAGCGACAAAATCCGCGAGTCCGCTGTTTACAATGGCAACCTCCATTCTCCTGCTGATAATGGAAGTATCAATATGTTCATCGCTGTCATTTCTGAACGATCCCACAATAATAACCGGCAAATCGCCTCTTCTGGACGCGGCCTGGGCAATCCGCGGAGAATTTAAGCATTCGTCTACAAGGGTTTCGCAAACAATTCTGACGTCTGTATCATTCCAGTAACCGCTTAAATCGATCTGTGTGTTCGCATCAACCCTTGCAACCGGAGCAGACGGAGTTGACCCGCAGGACGAAAAAACAAGACAAAGCATTACTAATGCAGCCAGTAAAATAAACCGATTTTTCATATATATTCCTCCACGATAAGCCTATTTCAAAGTTAACAATGTAATCACCATAAGTACTATATTATGCGATATATTGCCTGTCAAGAACATTCTGTATCAAATATTTGTATTGATGAAATCCATACCCGCATTTTCTCCTATCTCATACTGTCTATTCAACAATAGTATAGCATATTTTTAAAAAAAACTAAAAAAAACGGTTAGTATTTCAAATAATATAAAGTTTACAAAAATCTTTTTGCCTCATTCTGGTATAAATCAAATTAAAACAATGATTTTTCTTACATCTTTACAATTCCGGTTCCTATATGCAACAAAATTATGAAAGTATGTAATATTTTTTGATGGACAAATCGTATATTTGCGTATAAGCTTGAAAATAAAACGTTTTATGAGCTGTCGCAGAACCGGAGTTTTGGCATTACCTCTTGTGCTAAGAAACTGTCAGAACAAGTATTTCAACCGGCAAGCGGTCTGCCTTTTTAGACAGAGCCAACTCTCATAATTATTGGAGTATCTATGATTCAAAAAACCGCTAAAAGTCTCGTGATTACCGGCGTTATTCTGATGATCTTTTCGTTTTTGGGCTGCGCGTCAACAATAATATACGACAAAACGGTGCCGGAAGACATGATGGCTGTACTGTCAATTCCTAATTTTGTAACTGTTACAAGCTACGACGGTGCTGAAGTGAACTGGACGCCGGGAGGGATGAATTTTTTCAATATGAAAGTATATATTCCCGCCGGCGATCATGCCATATTTATTAAATATAACGACCGTATCATTCCGATTCAGGACAATACGGCTGAGCATTTGTATGAATTCGAGGCGGGTATCATGTATGAGTTTCGCTCAAGCGGGTTTGATACAGATGCGTTTATCTATTTGCAAAGATCCAAGATATAAATAGCAGGGGAAGTGTTGTGAAACTCATAAAGTATCAGTGTTTTTTTGCGGTATTGGCGGCATTGCTGTTATCCTGTGCCGGGTTCGGCGGCAGCGTGGCCGATTCTCAATCATTTGCGGCTATAGACTCCGCCGTATATAATGGCGGATATGATGAAGCCATCGAGACATTGGAAACTGACAAGGCCGGTCTTTATAACGAAAAGGCGCTCATTCTGTACAAACTGGATTCCGGCCTGCTGAATCATTACGCGGGAAATTACGGTGATTCTATCGGGCATTTACAGGAAGCTGAACGTCTTATAGAGGATGCGTATACCAAAAGTATTTCTCAAAGAGAGACGGCGGGGTTTGGCGGCGAAAACATTCTTGATTATGAAAGCGAAGATTTTGAGGATATATATATCAACGTGTTTAATGCTTTGAATTATTATCATCAAAATCAATTGGAAGACGCCATTGTCGAAATCAGGCGGATGAATAATAAGCTGGATTTTTTTCAAACAAAGTATAGAGCCAGCAGCAGGGAAGAGCGGGCGCAGGTAGAGAGAGGCGGAAATGCCGCATACGTTTCTTCAAAATTTTCCAATTCCGCATTGGGACGGTATCTTGGCGTATTGTTTCATCGTGCAAACGGTAATCAAGACAGCGTGAGAATTGATTATAACTGGCTGACAGCCGCTTTTAACAATGCTCCGGAAATATACGATTTTCCGCTTCCCTCTTCTGCCGAAGAAGAACTTGCGGTTCCCGCCGGAAAAGCGCGGCTTAATGTTATTGCTTTCAGCGGGCTTGCTCCTGTTAAGAAAGCGGACTTGATGAAATATCCTACTTACGAAAATCAATCTATTGAATTGGCGCTTCCGGTTTTGGAGAGCCGTCCGTCGGCGGTCAGCCGTATCGAAGCTGTGTTTGATGACGGCAAAACCATAGAACTTGAAAAATTGGAACATATCGAGGCTGTGTACCGTGAGACTTACCAGGTGAAATTACATAATGTAACCTTGGTTAGAACCGCGCTGCGTGCTTCTATTATGGGAACAGGAAAAGATCTTAGCAGAGTTGATATTCGTTCATCGCATTATTTCCCTGCCTGGGCTTTTGTTAACGGCATCAACCTTGATCCCGGTGTTTATTCATTTACCGTGCATTACTATGACGCGGGCGGACAGATAATCCATTCGGCTGCACATGATAACTTTGAGGTAAAAGAAGGAACCCTGAATCTGGCGGAGACATACTGTTTTAAGTAACGATACAGGCCCGCAGCCCGCAAGAAAGACAACGTAGTCTTACATCAGCCCGCGCGGGCTCTTGACCGGGTCAGGCCGTCGGAAGCTTCTCTATAATTCGGGTTGAGGTTGACCGCTCTTTGATAGGCTTCAACGGCCGGAAGATAATCGCCCAGATTTTCCCGCACAGTACCCAGCCGGTACCACCAAAGAGGCAGATTCGGTTCCAGCCGGACCGCGGCGGTGTAGGCTATGTCCGCGCGGTAATAGTGATTCCGGAGACGGTAAATCTCTCCCATAAAGAAATACGCTACAGAAACACGGTCGCCCTGAGGCGCGGAATCAACATATCTTTGCATATACGCAAGGGATTGGTTATAATCATCCAAATAAAACGATGCTTCCCCCATGATTTCTATAATGCGGTAATCATTTGGATCTATCTGAAGTCCCCGCTGCCCCCAGTCCAGAACATCCTGATATTTTTGTTGGCGCTGGAGGGTCCAGGTAAGAACGGTATAGGAATCCATGCTCGCGGTATTTTGGTTAATTTCGTTCAAACATATTCTTGCAGCCTCATTATAATAGACAGAGGCTTCATCCATTCTGTTTTGGGCTTCCAGGTCCCGTCCGACACGATAATTCCGAAGAGCGTCGGGTCTTGTCTGTGAAAAAACGGGGAAAATACAAACGAGTATTAATACGCCTGCTAAAAAAATACGAAACCGGATTGTCATAAAAAATATTATAGCGTAAAACGATGTTTTTTTCAAAGTACCCAAGGCAGCGGATGTATCGTTGCTTCCCCATAGATTTATGGATAAATATGGGGTAGAATAAGAGATCGGTGAGTTTCTTGCAAAAACTGGAGTTTTGCAATTTCTTGCAGTTTAAAGAATTGTTTACATTATGAGGAGGGTTTTATTGTGGCAAAGATACATAAGGTGTTGGCCGCGTTTGCTGAGAGAAAAGGTATTACCCTGAATCAGGGTAGTGATGTGATCTATTTAAAACAGAATGATATTCCTGTGAGCATCTATTATGATGCCGGTTCTTATGGTTATACAATTGGAGGAGTTGGCGCTGCATTTATTGTCAGTGTTCCTTTGGAAGCCGATCAATGGGATAAAGAAAAAGCTAAGGTCCTCAAAGAAGCCATGAAGAAAACGGCTGTCGTTGTTTTTATAAAGGCAAAGAATGTCCTTGAAATCCACGTAGGGAATGCTTTAAAAATGGATATAACACTTGATTTGTTGGATAAGGCGGTAATGATTCTTGGCGAACAGTTTCCGCAGCTGGGATTAATGCCTAAAAAAGACTGTTTTTTCTGCGGACAAACAGATGTTGATGACATCGTTGAAAACGGAAAAGTGTATTATCCAGCCCATGCGCGGTGTAAAAAAGAACATGCTTATCAATTGGCAAAGGAAATTGATGATAATATTCTTACCGGAAATTACGGTCCCGCGATTTTGTGCGCTCTGCTTGGGGGAATTATCGGGACCATTCCCAGCATTCTTGTGCTGATATTTGCCGATTATTTGGTCGCCTTTTTGTTTGCCCTTATCCCCATAGCGGCTTACGAAGGATACAAAAGGGGGAAGGGCATTATGTCCAAGGGAACGCCGGTCATTATCGCGCTTGTTTCTGTATTATGTACCGTTGTTTTAACCGCCGTTACTTTTTATTATCAGCTTTTCAGGGAATTTGAAGAATTTCCTTCTTTTTCCGAATTTATGATGATTGTGCTGCATCCGGAGATTTTCCCGGCTTTGGTTCTACAATTCCTTCAGGCTCTGCTTTTTACCGCGATAGGTTTTGTCATTTCGTGGAGAATTATCGGCAGGAATAATAAAGAAAAACTTGCAAGGGTAAAAGCGCTGCATGGAAGTTTGGATGAAGAGCAATCTCACAATTCTCCAGAACAATAACCGGGTCTGAATTGAATATTGCAAAATTTGTGCCATTTTTTTGACAAGTTTTGATTCCGGGTTTATCCTTTAGTGAGGACTTTTCAGAGGAGATTGCTATGGCAATTATTACTATTTCCCGTGAATTAGCGGCTATGGGCGATGAAACGGCCCTCGAGTTGGCAAAATTGCTGAACTATACTTTGGTTGACAGGGGAAGAATAGAAGCAAACATCGCTTCCTATGGTTTTAACGGTTCCCAGTTTTCCCGGTATGATGAGCGGAAACCGGGTTTTTTGGCTTCTCTTTCCAGAGGCAGGGATAATTATCTCCATTTTCTGAAAATGGCGATGTTTGCCGAAGCCTCCCGGGGAAATTGTATCATGGTCGGCCGCGGGGCAGGGGATATTTTAAAACATGTTCCCGGGGTCGTTTCCTTGTTCCTGACCGCGCCTTATGAAATCCGCGTTGAGCGGGTTAAAAGTTATTTTCATTGTGATGATAAAAGGGCAAAACAGATTATCGAGCAAAATGACCGGGATCGTGAAGGATTCCACCGGTATTTTTTTGATGCAGATTGGACCGATGCCTGCAATTATCATCTTTGTATTAACACCGGAAATTTTCATCCCATGTTGAGCGCGAAAATCGTGAAAGGCCTTTTGGATGAATATATCGATAAAGAGACCGAAGACCAGGCTTTAAAAAGGATACAAAACCTTATGCTGGCTCAGCAGGTAATTCATCATATCCTCCTGGAAAAAAACATCGCTGTCCATTTTTTGGAAGCGGAAGTATCCGAATCAAAGGTAACACTTTTTGGAGTAGTTGCTTCTCAGGCTTTAGCGGAAGCGGTTGCCTCGGCTGCTCAAGAAGTTGACTCAATCGAAGAAGTTCAGTCGGAATTGCAGGTAGTCCAGGAATACAGCATGATTCCGTAAGGATAGTAGTGAATCATGACCGATTTTGAAGAATATATCCGTCAGGGTGAACCCGGAAAGAAAGAAAAAGGGATTATCTGGCAAACGGCTGTCGGTCTGCAGCAGGTTGATGGGCTTAAGCCTTCCGCGTATCTCATTGAAACCGCAAAACTCAATATTGAAGGCGATATTACTCTTGACGAAGTAAAAAACCGTATTGACGCTTACTATGAAACGCAGAGTTCCCGGCAGAGCAATGAACATGATGACCGCACGGAAGAAGCCGATAAAGTTTCCGCGAGAGCTGCGGAACTTTTATCGGAAAAGACTTTTTCATTATCGCCTGCTGAATATATTGGCATTCACCGGCGGCTTTTCAGCGGCATCTACCGGTTTGCCGGAAAAATACGCGATTACAATATTACCAAATCCGAGTGGGTGTTGGACGGCGAAACGGTGTTTTACTCTTCCGCTCCGCAGATACAGGAAACGCTTGAATATGATTTTAGGGAAGAAAAGAATTTTTCGTATAAAAACCTAACAAAGCAGGAACAAGTGCAGCATATCGTTCAATTCATTTCCGGCCTATGGCAGATTCACGCGTTTGGAGAAGGAAATACCCGTACAACAGCAGTTTTTGCCATTAAATATCTGCG
>QMCD01000519.1_pt1 | contig 27027 bp, 27 predicted proteins | sample 1821841 | NCBI WGS metagenome assembly QMCD01 (sample SAMN01991225, study PRJNA193472) | Termite gut metagenome, whole genome shotgun sequencing project. | isolation source: worker | host: Macrotermes natalensis | reverse complement strand
TGGCTGAAAACGAGAAGGCTGCTACAAGTTTACTTGTAAAGCAGACTGCACGTTTTTGAACACAAAAATTCTGAAAGAATTTGAGATTTGGGGAGCGCAAAAGGAGGGATACGAAGTATCCAGAAAAGTTTTTGGTGTCGCTTTTCACTAAAAAGCGACGGTTTAAAAGAACAAAAAATAGCGCGGGGAGGTAGCGTCGTCACCGGGCGCGCGCATGTCTCGCTCCGCGAGCCATTATGAAGTGGTGCCCACTTCATCGGCCCTATGGGCCGTGGCGCGCGCCACGCCTCACACAAACCGGCCATCGCGCATCGAGAGGTGTCGATCGGCATGTTTGGCAAGCTCTTCGTCATGTGTCACGAGTACCACGGTCTGTCCCAAACGTTCGCGCAGGTCGAAAAAGAGGCGATGCACCTCCTCTTTGTTAGCGGTATCGAGATTCCCGGATGGCTCGTCGGCAAGCAACACGCCGGGTGCATTGACAAGTGCACGTGCAATGGCGACACGTTGCTGTTCCCCTCCGGATAGTTGCGACGGCTTGTGATTCATGCGCAACGTAAGTCCCACGATATCAAGCAGTTCCTTCGCGCGACGTTCCACTTCGGATTTGGGTCGATGTCCGACGAATCCGGGTATGCACACGTTTTCGAGTGCGGTGAATTCGGGCAGAAGATGGTGAAACTGAAACACGAATCCAATCTCCTCGTTACGGAATCGCGACAGAGCTTTGTCGTTGAGCAGGTCCGGACACTTGCCATTGATCTCCAACGTGCCGGTATCTGGACGCAGCAACGTACCGATGACTTGGAGGAGTGTGGTTTTCCCGGCACCGCTGGCACCCGTGATGGCGACGATCTCTCCTCGCGACACCTCCAACGAAACGTCTCGCAGTACCTGCAACTCGTCATAGCGTTTACTGAGGTGTTCGGCCCTGATTATTTTATCTGCATTTTTCATAGCACTCAAAAATCTTTACGGTATCGACGGCCTCCCGCACATCATGCACCCGAAGTATCGTGGCACCCTGACGCAAACTCTCCCATCCGAGGGCTATCGTTCCCGGAAGAGATTCGGCAGGCGTGACACCCAATAGATTGTATATCATCGACTTACGCGACACACCACTCAGTATCGGCATCCTGAATCGTTTCAGTCGGTGCAACCCGTGCAGCAACTCGTAATTCTGTATCAATGTTTTTGCGAACCCGAATCCCGGATCCGTCACGATCTTGTCGATCCCATGGGCATGGAGTTGCGCGATTTTCTCTTCGAAATACCGTTCCACTTCGGTCGTCACACCACCATCATCATACTGCGTGTGTTGCTGCATCGTCTCGGGACGTCCCCTCATGTGCATCGCTATGTAGATCGCATCCGCCTCTGCCACAGCGGCATACATCTTCGGGTCAAGCTCACCCGCCGATATGTCGTTGATGATCACATCATGTCGCAACGTGGCGGCGCGTCGGGCTATTTCGTTCCGAAATGTGTCTATCGACACAGGAACGCAGGGTGCCACATCCGTGGCGACCTGCATTCCCAGCCCGACGCGCCGCCACTCCTCATCGACACTCACGGGATCCGCTCCCGGACGCGACGAGTAACCGCCAATGTCTATAACGTCACACCCCTCCGCCACGATCTCCTTGACACGTGTTTCGATGGCCTGCCGTTCCGAAGTGCGGCTGCCGGCATAGAACGAATCGGGTGTCACGTTCACGATCCCCATCACACACGGTGAGTAGAGTTTGAAGTAGGTGTGGAATTTCGACACTTTATGCCGTAAATCGTCTTCGGATCCGTTGTTCTGTATCACAAAATCGGCACGCTCGAATCCTCCCTGCGCAGCGATACGCATACGGATATGTGCTTCGTCGTATCCATCCCGTCGCCGCACCCACTCGACACGCTGCTCCACAGTCGCTTCCACCGTTAGCGTTACATCGAAATATCGCTCCAACCCTGCCGAGAATAGCAGTGCGCTCTCCATGATCACATATTTCGGCTCTGAAGATGGGATATTTTTGTGGAATTTTGTGGGACAAGTTTTGCCGTTACGCAGTGAGGAGGAGGGGGGATGTACAAGAGGTACCTCCCCCTGACGAGGTGCAAGGCGCGGTGAAAATTGCCCACAAAAAACACAAAAATCGGCCATCACAGCCGGATGCACCATGGCATTCAGGGCTGCCAATTCCTCGGGATTCGAGAAGACGCGGGAGGCCAGTTCCGCGCTGTCGATTGTCCCGAACCGTGTCACGATTTGGGAGCGCAGGGGATCTTGCGACATGAGACGCTTGGCCTCGCGATCGGCCTCGTATACAGGCACCCCCAACTCGGCAAACAACCGGCAAACCGTCGATTTACCACTCCCTATGCCGCCCGTAACGCCAACCTTAATCATTGATTTTTGATTTTAGGAGAGCATATTTTGCATTGAGCGCCGGAGAGAGCGAGGGAGCGTACTCGACGTACGTGACCGAGTGAATGACAAGGATGTGCGAAATCTGCCCCATAAAATCAAAAATCATCTTTTTCGGGGATCGAAGATCCGCACCGCCCCCTCGACGGAGAGTATCCGCACATCATTCAGGTGGGATGATATAGCTCCTTGCAGGGATGCCGAATCCAACAGCAACGAATCCTGAGCCTCGCCATACAACCGCTTGTAACGCAACTCGGAAATCGACATCCGCACCGTGCCACGTTTCGTCACCCGGTATTTCAACAGGTTCGTTCCCAATCCCTCAGCCACACACTCGACCTGAAACCGTTCTCCATCGACATTGAGTTTCAGAGGAAGGTTAGTCGTATAGGCATGACCCAGTTTGGCCATGTACCACAGCACCACCGACACCGCGAGGAGCGTCAGGAACATCGGCGAAAACGAACGTTTCAATCGTGAAAAAAATCCCATAACTCTGTAAAGTTACGGGATTTTTTTGGATTCGACAACCTATTTCCAAATTGTGTTCAGAGTGGTCCTCAGACAACACCGGTCGAAGTCGGGAGCGAGGGAGTGTACTCAGCGTACATGACCGAGGGCCCGGCAAGCCGGTGGCAGGATCAGGGCCGCTATCAACGCAATTTATTTTTGCGCATGAAGCTGTACGCCATCGGCGTGGCAATAAAGAGCGTGCACAACGTACCCACCACAACACCCAGGACCAGCGCGAAAATAAATCCGCGAATCGTCTCACCGCCGAAGATCAGGATCGCCAGCAACGTCACGAGTGTCGTACCGGAGGTATTGATCGTACGGGAGAGAGTCGAGTTCAGTGCCGCGTTCACATTCTCACGCAACGCACGTTTCGGATAGAGTCCGAGATACTCACGGATACGGTCGAATACCACCACCGTGTCGTTGATCGAGTAACCGATAATCGTCAGGATGGCCGCGATGAACGCCTGGTTGATTTCGAGGTTGAACGGCAGCACACCATAGAGGAGCGAGTAGACACCGATCACAAAGAACGCATTGACAGCCAGCGCCGCTGTGGCACCGAGCGACATGGACCACTTGCGGAACCGCAAGGCGATGTAGAGACCGATCGCGACGAGTGAGAACAGCACAGCCCAGATGGCGCTCCACGTCATGTCTTTGGCGATCGACGGGCCTACCATGTCGGCGGTGAGGATACCATTCACGTCATTTTGTGTGTTGCGGAAGTTATCGAACGACAGGTCGTAACTGTACATCGGTTTCAAGGCGTCGTACAGGATATGATCCACCTCGTCGGTAGCCGTATCGGACGTGTCGTTGTACTTGTACTGTGTCACGATACGCATCTGATCCTCCCCGCCATACTGTTTCACCTCGAAGCTGACGTTCGCCGCGTCACCTTTGCCTGCGAATTCGGCATCGAGACGCTCACGCACCTGCTCCGCATCGACGGGCTTGTCGAACCGCACCACATAGGCACGTCCGCCGGTGAATTCGGCACCCATATTGAGACCGCGCGTGGCGAACGACACTCCGGCGATCACGATGAATGCCGCCATGACGATATACGCCCATTTTGCTTTCCCGATGAAGTCGAAACGGGCACGCGTCATCATTTGTTCAGACCATTTGCGCGAGAAGCTGAGTTTACCGCGACGCCGCACGATACCGTCGATGAGCAGACGTGTCACGAACACGGCACTGAAGAACGACGTCAGGATACCGATGATCAACGTGGTGGCAAAACCTTGTACCGGGCCGTTACCGAACACAAAGAGAATGATACCGGTGATGATCGTGGTAAGGTTACCGTCGATGATGGCGGAGTATGCCTTCGAGAAACCCTCCTTGACAGCGGCCCCGAGTCCCTTACCGGCACGCAGTTCCTCTTTGATACGTTCGTAAATGATCACATTCGCATCGACGGCCATACCCATCGTTAGGACGATACCGGCGATACCGGGCAGGGTGAGCACGGCACCGAACGACACGAGTACACCCATCAGCAGGAACACGTTGAACAGCAACGCCACGTCGGCCAACCATCCGGCGGTTTTATAGTAAATGCCCATGTAGAGCAGCACGAGGCAGAACGCAATGACGAACGACAGCAATCCGGAGTTAATGGACTCCTGTCCGAGCGACGGCCCCACAACAGTATCTTGAATAATCCGAGCCGGAGCGGGCACTTTACCCGATTTCAGCACGTTCGCAAGGTCTTTTGCCTCTTGGATGGTGAAGTCACCCGAGATTTCCGAGTTACCGCCCTCGATCTTCTGACGCACCGTGGGGGCGGAGTAGACATACCCGTCCAACACGATAGCGATGCTCTTGCCGACGTTTTCACCCGTCAGACGTGCCCATTCGCGGATACCGTCCGAGTTCATCGTCATCGACACGGAAGCCGTGGCACCCCGTTCGCTATACGCCTCACGAGCATCGGTGATCACCCCGCCATCGAGGGGAGCTTTACCGTCGGGCGTGGAGACTTTCAACGCGTAGAGATAGAAACGGTTGGCATTCTTGGCGTCGGCTTTGATGTCCCATTTGAACATTACGTCCGCCGGCAACGCCTGACGCACCTCTGGCATACGGAAGTATTTATTGATGGTCGCTGTATCGTTCAACGCCACGGCACCCACGATCGCACCGCCACCCATCTGGGGGTTCAATCGTGCGAAGAGGGGATTATCTGTACGTGAGAACGCGGCGGGTTGAGGTGTTTCGAGCGAGTCTGTCTCTGAAGCGGCGGCGTCCGCGGCATCCGCCGCGGCAACCTCAGCCACGAGACCACCGTCACTATCCCCTACCTGAGTATGGGGCTGAGGTTGATCGACGTCCATGGACGTCGCCGCCGCCGCTTCGATAGTTTCGGCATTCTCCTCCAACTCCATGCCGCGCAACGCCTGATCGGCGGCATAAAGACTCTGTTGCAACTCTTCAGCATTGTAAGTCGTCCAGAACTCGAGCGACGCGGTACCCTGCAACAATTTACGCACACGTTCGGGCTCCTTGACACCCGGAAGCTCCACGAGAATACGGTGCGAATTGGGCAAACGCTGGATATTGGGCTGCGTTACGCCGAAATGGTCGATACGGCTGCGCAGGATATTGAACGACGCATCGATGGCCGATTCGGTTTCGTTACGCAGGAAACGTTCCACTTCACCGTCGGTACTTGCCAACGTGATGGCGCTTCGATCGGGACTCACGAAGAGGGGTGCGAGGGGCGCACCGCCACTCAACTCTTTATACGCACGCGCAAAGTCGCCAATATAGCTTGTGGACCCGGCACGCATCTGTTCATTGGCGCGTGCGAGCGCCTGTCCGAAGGCGGGATCAGCGGCATTGTCTTCGGCCAACGATTTGATCACATCTTCGACCTGCACTTCGAGCATCACGTTCATACCGCCCTTCAGGTCGAGACCGAGGTTGATCTCTTTTTCCTTCACCTGTTTGTAGGTGAAGGAGATAAATCCGAGGTTGTAGACGGTCTCATTCTGCACCGAATCGAGGTAATACCGTTCGGCTTCGGCCGGATCGGCGGCCGCGGCGGCATACTCGGCGGCCTGTTTCTCGACACGCTTCGCCTTGCACGAAAACGACAATTGATACACACACGCCAGCACCAACAGTACGGCCAGCAACTTAATAAATCCCTTTCCTTGCATAATATATTATACTTATTGATTACATTCTAAGCGTGCAAATGTAGTGAAAGCGGATCGTAATTGCAAATTTATTTACGCCCCGCTTTGTTCTGCCCTACATTAGATCTTTATACAACGAAGGGACCAGGCGTGGGCGAAGCCATTGGTATGCGACGTGTTCGCGCCACTGGCAACAAAGTTGAACCACCACCCAGATGTCTCTGAAACTGCTTGGGAGGACCAGTAGTGCCCGAAGACAGTCTGAACGACCAACTGGCCAGTATCAGTACGATCCCCCGCGGCGGGGAGGAGTGAATTCTTGACGGTTAATTTGGCAAATCATTTTATTCTCCATACCTTCGTGTTTTCAAATTGTTAAATCAAGAGGAAATCATGCCCCAAACACAGGTACAGGATGTCGTCATTCGCTTTTCGGGCGATTCGGGCGACGGGATGCAACTCACCGGTACACTTTTCTCGGATACGGCCGCACTGTTAGGCAACGGCATATCCACATTCCCGGATTATCCGGCCGAAATTCGCGCTCCGCACGACACTGTGGCAGGGGTTTCGGGATTCCAGGTACACTTCGGTGCCGACCGGATGCTCAACCCGGGAGACTTTTGCGACGTACTGGTCGCAATGAACCCCGCGGCGCTGAAGGCGAACCGCAAGTGGCTGAAACCATCGGCGACGGTGATCCTGGACGGCGATTCGATCTCGGAAGATACGCTTCACAAGGCGGGTTTCGCGACATTGGATCCGATCGCGGAGTTGAATTTGCAGGACTACAACGTCGTCACGCCCAAGATCACACAGATGACCCAATCGGCCCTGGCAGACACGGGACTGGACAACAAGGCGATCGTGAAGTGTAAGAACATGTTCGCACTGGGGATCTGCTTCTACCTGTTTCACTATCCGGAGGATCATGCGAAACAGTATCTGGACTCCAAATTCGCGAAGAAAAACCCCGCCATCGCCACAGCCAACAAGTTGGCCATCGACGCGGGATACAACTATGCGGCGAACACACACCAGTTTGCCAACACATACGCGATCCCTCAACCCACGCATGTGGAACACGGCACCTACCGTTCGATCAACGGCAACACGGCAGCGGCATGGGGCTTGTGCGCGGTGTCGGAAAAGAGCGGACTGCCTCTGTTCTGCGGCTCGTACCCGATCACACCGGCGACGGTAATTCTGGAGGAGCTGGCCAAACGCAAGGACCTGGGTGTGAAGACGATGCAGGCGGAGGATGAGATTGCCGGTATCTGCACAGCGATCGGTGCCGCTTTTGCGGGTAATTTCGCGGTCACATCTACTTCGGGACCGGGCTTGTCGCTAAAATCCGAGGCTTTGGGACTGGCTGTGATGACGGAGCTGCCGTTGGTGGTGGTTGACGTACAGCGTGGCGGCCCCTCGACGGGATTGCCCACCAAGACGGAGCAGAGCGACCTGATGGAGGCCCTGTATGGACGCAACGGAGAGTCACCGGTAGCGATCGTGGCGGCATCGTCGCCGAGCGACTGTTTTCACTATGCGTTCGAGGCGGGACGCATCGCGTTGGAACACATGACACCCGTTATTTTACTTTCGGACGGCTTTATCGCCAACGGTTCTGAACCGTGGAAGATTCCCTCGATGCAGGATTATCCTGCGATCAAACCGCCGATCATCGACACTTGTACGGAGGATGCGTTTATGCCCTATAAACGCAACGACAAAATGGCACGTTCCTGGGCCTTCCCGGGCAAGGAGGGGTTGGAGCACCGCATCGGCGGTCTGGAGAAGGATGCCCTGAAGGGTTCCATTTCCAACGATCCGGCGAATCACCAGTTGATGGTGGACGCGCGTGCCGCAAAAATCGGCAGAATTGCCGATTTTATCCCCGTACAGGAGGTGTACGGGGATCCATCGGGCGACCTGCTGGTCGTCGGATGGGGCGGCACGCGCGGCCACCTGCAAACGGCTGTGGATGCATTGCGGGATGAAAAGAAATCGGTATCGCTGTGCCATTTCAACTACATCAATCCCCTTCCTCACGGTGTGGAGGAGATCTTCGGACGTTTCAAGAAGATCGTCGTTTGCGAGCTCAATCAGGGACAATTCACGGCATATCTGCGCTCAAAACTGCCGCAGTTCGACTATCTCACGTACAACAAGTGCGAGGGCCTTCCCTTCACGGTGGCACAACTCACGGATCAATTTAACTCACTCTTAAAATAACCGATCATGGCTTACAACTATACTCCCGCTGATTTCAAGAGTGATCAGGAGGTACGGTGGTGCCCCGGATGCGGCGATCATGCGATTCTGAACGCCGTGCAACGGGCCCTTCCCGAGATCGCGGAGATCACGAACACGCCGCGTCAAAACTTCACATTCATCTCGGGCATCGGCTGCTCGTCACGGTTCACGTACTACATGAAGACCTTCGGATTCCACACGATCCACGGGCGCGCGAACGCGATCGCCACAGGCGTCAAGCTGGCGAATCCCCAATTGAGCGTGTGGGTTGCATCGGGCGACGGTGATTCACTGGCTATCGGCGGCAACCACTTCATACATGCCATCCGGAGAAACATCAACCTCAACGTCTTGCTGTTCAACAACGAGATCTACGGCCTCACGAAGGGACAATACTCCCCCACCTCGAAACTGGGCAAAGTCACCAAAACGTCCCCTTACGGCACGGTGGAACACCCTTTCAACCCAGGTGAATTGGTGATTGCAGCGAAGGGAACTTTCTTCGCACGTTCGATCGACGTCGAGGTTCTAACGACCAAGGAGTGCATCACCGCAGCGGCCCAACACGACGGCATGGCCGTGACGGAGATCCTGCAGAACTGTGTGATCTTTAACGACAAGACACACGCCCCCTTCGCTGCCGATGCGGCGACACGCAAGGCCAACACGATCATGTTGCGTCACGGTGAAAAGATGACGTTCGGCACGGACAACGAGAAAGGTATCGTGTTCGAGGATATGCGTCTGAAGGTCGTCACGATCGGTGAAGATGGATATACGCTGGATAGCGTCCTGACACACGATGCACACACACCCGACACGATCCTCCACTCGATGCTCGCGGCGATGAAATATCCGGAATACCCTGTGGCTGTGGGTGTAATTCGCGACGTGGAGGGACAGGTTGTGTACGACCAAGCTGTGGAGGCACAGATTGCAGAGGTACAATCCACCGCCAAAATCCACAACGTGGATGAATTGTTACGCTCCGGCGAAACCTGGACGCTCTAACAAAAAATTTCTGCACAAAAAAAGCGGAGACGACTATCGTCTCCGCTTTTTCATTGACCATCTCCCCTATCCTCTCGATGCTCCTTCCGGGTTAGCCCCCTTCCCCTCCGGTTGCCCCCCGATGGGCCCCTGTTTAAGCGTCAATATTGGCATACTGTGCATGCTTCTCGATAAACTCGCGGCGTGGCGGCACCTCGTCACCCATCAGCATCGAGAACGTGTGATCCGCTTCGGCAGCATTTTCAATCGTCACCTGGCGCAAAATACGCGTTTCGGGATTCATCGTCGTGGCCCACAGTTGCTCGGCATTCATCTCACCGAGACCTTTGTACCGCTGCACATGCACCCCCTTACCCATCTGCTCGGTCAACGCGTCACGCTCCTTATCCGTCCAACAGTACTTTTCCGTATTGCCTTTCTTGACCAGATAGAGCGGCGGCGTAGCGATATAGACATGTCCCTGTTCGACCAACTCCTTCATCTTGCGGAAGAAGAACGTCAGCATCAGCGTGGCAATGTGACTACCATCCACATCGGCATCGGTCATGATGATGATCTTGTCGTAACGCAACTTGTCGAGGTTCAAGGCTTTGGAGTCCTCCTCCGTACCGATCGACACCCCGATCGCGGTGAACATGCTCTTGATCTCCTCATTCTCCCACATTTTATGCTCCTGGGCCTTTTCGATATTGAGGATTTTACCGCGCAACGGCATAATGGCCTGGAAGACACGATCGCGCCCGCTCTTGGCGGTACCACCTGCGGAGTCACCCTCGACGAAGAAAATCTCGGCGATACTTCGGTCGCGACTCGAACAATCGGTCAATTTACCGGGCAATCCGGCACCCGAAAGTACCGTTTTACGCTGCACCAACTCGCGTGCGTGCCGTGCCGCGTGACGTGCCGTAGCGGCCAAAATCACCTTCTGCACGATCGCTTTCGCATCCTTCGGATTCTCCTCCAGGAAGTTCTGCAGTGCGCCCGACACGGCATTGTCAACCGCGGCACTCACCTCATCGTTACCCAACTTGGTTTTCGTCTGCCCCTCGAATTGCGGTTCGGCAACTTTGACGGAAATCACGGCCGTAAGTCCCTCTCGAAAATCATCGCCACTGATATCGAACTTCAATTTCGACAGCATACCACTCTCCTCGGCATACTTTTTCAGCGTACGGGTAAGGGCGCGACGGAATCCGGTGAGGTGCGTACCGCCCTCGATCGTGTTGATATTGTTGACGTATGAATGCACGTTCTCGGAGAACGAATCGTTGTACTGCATCGCCACTTCGACCGGCACCCCGTTCTTCTCCGTATCGAGATAGATAATCTCCGTGATGGCATGTCCACGCGCTGCATCGAGGTACTGAACGAACTCTTTGAGACCCTCCTCGGAGTAAAATTCATCATGAATATACTCACCTGCATCATCCTTGTGACGCATGTCGGTGATTCTCAGATGGATCCCCTTGTTCAGGAACGCCAACTCGCGCAGGCGATTCGACAGGATTTCGTACTTGTACTCGGTCGTGAGTGTGAAGATCGACGCATCGGGATGGAACGTGATCGTGGTACCCGTACCGTCGGTCTCGCCGACTACCTCGACACCTGTCAGGGGTGCCCCGAGGCTATATTCCTGCTTGTATATCTTGCCACCGCGATGGATTTCGGCCGTCAATCTATCGGAAAGTGCGTTCACGCAACTCACGCCCACACCGTGCAGACCGCCCGATACTTTGTAACTCCCCTTGTCGAACTTACCACCGGCATGAAGCACCGTCAGGACAACCTCCAAGGCCGATTTACCCTCCTTCTCATGGAAGTCGATCGGAATACCTCGGCCATCGTCTCTCACCGTGACAGAGTTGTCCTCGTTGATCGTCACGTCGATGTGCGACGCGTGACCGGCCAATGCCTCGTCGATCGAGTTGTCGACCACCTCGTACACCAGGTGATGAAGACCCTTCTCGCCGATATCGCCGATATACATGGCAGGACGCTTGCGAACAGCCTCCAAGCCTTCGAGCACCTGGATATTGGATGCTGAATACTCCTCTTGTTTAACGGGTTTGTTTGTCTCCATAACACGCTATTTTTCACAAAGAACCCCCATCAGCATAACCGCCGCGGGGATTCTCCCTTTTATCATTTTTCAAGATCCTGTCGCCCTCTCTCGGCCCCCGGCCCTTAGGCCTCCAACGCAAACCTTTTGTAGGCTACCACCGTGGCACCCTTGGCTGCTTTATCGAGGTATTCCGAAATCTTGATTTTGTCGCTCACCAACTCCTGATTCAACAGCGTGTTCTCCTCAAAGAACCTGCGCATCTTACCTTCGGCGATCTTCTCCAAAATCTGATCAGGCTTACCTGCATTCTTAGGATCCTGTTTCATCATCTCCAAAGCGATGCGTTGCTCCTTCTCGATCATCTCCTTCGGCATGTCGTTCTCGTCGATCGCCAGGGGTGCCATCGCCGTCGCTTGCATCGCGATGGTCTTCGCCACCTCCTCGGGAACCTCTTTATTGAAGCCCAGGATCGTACCCAGTTTCTTGTTGAAATGCACATAAGCGGCACAATAAGGCGCCTCGATGCGTGCATAGTAAGCGATTTCGACCTTCTCACCGGTCTGTCCGGTTTTCTCCGTCACGAGTTCCTCTATCGAACGACCTTCGGCATTTTTGGACACCAACAACTGAGCGAGATCCTTGGCATCGTTCTTCACAGCCACCTCCATCATTGCTTCGGCGCTGGCGGAGAACTCGGCGTTTTGTGCCACGAAATCGGTTTCGCAAGCGAGGCACAGCAAATATGCCTTTTCGCCTACGATACGCGTCACGACGACACCCTCGCTGGCAGTACGGTCGGCACGTTTCGCCACGACCAACTTACCCTTCTCGCGAATGATCTCCTGTGCACGATCAAAATCACCCTCGGCCTCCTGCAACGCACTTTTACAGTCCATCATTCCCGACCCGGTCATTTTGCGCAGCTTCATCACATCAGCTGCCTTGATCTCCATATTACTCATTTTCTTGTTTGGCCTCCTCTGCCACTTCTTCTTTTTTCTCTTCTGCAACCGCACCTGTCAATTCAGCGACGGCAGCTTCTTGTTTCTCCACGCCCTCACGGACTGCTTTTTTGATGCGCGGTTTCGCGGTTTTCACAGCCACATCGCCCTCCGCACCTTCGGCATCGTCATCCGCACCGGACTCTTTTTCGTGTTTACGCTCCTCCAATCCCTCTGCGATCGCTGCCACGACGGCATCCACGATCACCGCGATCGACTTCTGTGCGTCGTCATTGGCGGGAATTACGTAATCCACATTGGTCGGGTCGCAACACGTATCGACAATCGCGAACACGGGAATACCCAAACGTTTTGCCTCCTTCACTGCATTGTTCTCCTTCTGCACATCGACCACAAACAGTGCTGCAGGCAAACGTGTCAGGTCGGCAATCGACCCGAGGTTTTTTTCCAACTTGGCACGTTGACGCGAAATTTGCAGACGTTCGCGTTTCGAGAAGTTATCGTACGTACCGTCGGCATTCATCTTGTCGATGGTCGTCATCTTCTTCACCGCCTTACGGATCGTGGGAAAGTTGGTCAACATACCACCGGCCCAACGCTCTGTCACGTAAGGCATTCCGACACTCGCCACCTTCTCGGCAACCAGATCTTTGGCCTGTTTCTTGGTAGCAACGAACAAAATACGGCGACCGTTCTTGGCAATATTTTTCAACGCCCCGGCTGCCTCATCCAACTTCAAGACCGTCTTGTGAAGGTCGATGATGTGGATACCGTTCTTCTCCATAAAGATGTACGGCGCCATTTTGGGGTTCCACTTACGCTTCAAGTGACCGAAATGCGCACCCGCGTCCAACAATGTGTTAAAATCTGTTCTCGACATACTTTTTTGTTTTTTGGGGTACTTCCCCGTCCTGTTACTTCGTTTTTAACCCGCCTCGGCCCCCAACTTCCTTCCCCGGCCCCCGTTTCTATTTACAATCAAATCTCTCTACTCCGCCCAAGCAATCACTCCCCCTGCCGTCCTCTTTCACCCCCTGTCACTCCTGCCCCCTGTCCATCACGAGCCGCCCCTTCGACACCACACACCTCCCACGGGCCGCAGCCTCCGCACCGCCTATCGGCGCAGCTCCGGCACTGGCCCCGGAATTAGCGTTTGCTGAACTGGAACTTGCGTCGTGCACCAGGCTGTCCCGGTTTCTTACGCTCCACCTCACGGGAGTCACGCGTCAGGAATCCTGCTTTTTTCAGCGCACTGCGGTGCTCGGCATCCACCTCACACAACGCACGTGCAATACCCATACGCGCCGCTTCGGCCTGACCTTTGATACCGCCGCCGTCGAGGTTGATCGTCACATCGTAACTCCCTACCGTACCGGTCGCCATGAGGGGCTGACGCACCTGAAACTGCAAAATCTCAAGCGGAAAATAGGTCTCCAAAGACTTCCGATTGATCGTAATGTCACCCTTTCCGGGCTTCACGTACACCCGCGCCACTGCCGCCTTACGACGACCCACCGTGTTGATAACTTCCATTATATAATATCGCTTAATTTAATCGTTTTTGGACTTTGAGCGGCATGCGGATGCTCTGCACCGGCATACACTTTAAGGTTTTTCAACACTGCGGCACCCAGACGCGTGCGGGGCAACATACCCTTCACTGCTTTCTCGATCACAAATGTCGGTCGGCGGCTCAGGTAATCCGCCGGAGTGGCGAAACGTTGACCGCCCGGGTAACCGGTGTGGCGCACGTACACTTTGTCCGTCATTTTTTTACCGGTCAATCGGACTTTATCCGCATTGATCACCACCACGTTGTCGCCACAATCGACATGAGGCGTAAAACTGGGTTTATTCTTACCGCGCAAGATCTTAGCCACCTGCGACGCCAAACGTCCCAACACGGCATCCTCGGCATCGATCAACACCCACTCTTTATTCACCGTCGCGGCATTGGCCGAAACGGTTTTATAACTCCTTGAATCCACTTTATCTATACTTTAATTACACCTCTAAACAACAGCTCAAATTCATGCCCTTTCACATGGGCCCCTTCTTTTGAGTGGGCAAAGATAGTAAAAAATCTTTAAGCCGCAAAAATATTTTTGATTTTAGGGGAGCAGATTGGGGGTTTTGTCGAAATCATCAAGATAGGAGTGTACTGAACGTACATGACCATCGAAGATGATGAGCAAAGCGCCGAAGCTGCCCTATAAAATCGAAAATTACCCCAAAAAGGATAATAATATACCCGCCGCCACTGCCGATCCCACGACACCGGCCACATTGGGGCCCATCGCGTGCATCAACAGGTAGTTCGTGCGGTCGTACTTGACACCCTGATCCTGGCTCACGCGTGCCGCGGCCGGTACCGCACTCACACCCGCGTTACCGATCAACGGATTGATCTTGTTCCCCTCTTTGAGGAACAGGTTCATGAACTTGACGAACAGCACACCTCCCATCGTGGCAACGATGAACGACAGTGCACCCAACACAAAGATACCCAGCGTTTTAGGCGTCAGGAAGACACTCGCCTGTGTCGACGCACCGACCGTCAGACCGATCAGGATCGTCACGATGTCGATGAGTTGGTTACTTGCCGTCACAGCCAGACGCTTCACCACCCCACACTCCTTCAACAGGTTACCGAGGAACAACATTCCCAACAGCGGAATGGCGTCAGGCACAATGAACGTCGTCAACAGGAAGGCAATGATCGGGAAAAGGATCTTCTCCGTGGAGGAGACCACGCGCGCGGGTTTCATCTTGATGACACGCTCCTTTTTGGTGGTCAGCAGTCGCATGATGGGCGGTTGAATCACCGGCACGAGTGCCATGTAACTGTACGCACAGATCGCGATCGCACCCATGAACTGGGGCGCCAGTCGGCTGGTCAAAAAGATGGCTGTAGGGCCGTCCGCACCACCGATAATGGCGATGGAACCCGCCTCATTGGCCGGAAATCCGAGTGCCAACGCACCGATATAGGCCGCGAAGATACCGATCTGCGCCGCCGCCCCGACCAACATCAGTTTGGGATTCGAGAGCAGTGACGAGAAGTCCGTCATCGCCCCCACACCGAGGAAGATCAACGGCGGATAGACCCCCTTCACCACACCGTAATAGAGTATGTTGAGCACCGATCCCTCCTCATAGATACCTATGGCGTGTCCGGCCACCATCGGAATATTTCCGATCAGGATTCCGAAACCGATCGGCACCAACAACATGGGCTCGAACTTGTGTTTGATCGCCAAATAGAGGAAGAAACACCCCACGGCGATCATCACCAGGTATTTATACCCCCCCTCGTGCGAAAAGAGGTTCGCGAAACCCGTCTCATGGAGGAATTTCGTCACACTTTCACCCAAAAAGGAGCTCAAAAATGTCGTCAAAAAGTTAAACATACGCTACTCGATTACGATCAATATATCGCCCTCCAACACAGAGTCTCCACGGTGTACCTTCACACTCTTCACGACGCCAGAACGGTCGGACTCGATGTTATTCTCCATCTTCATCGCTTCGAGGATCGCCAACGGCGTACCTATCTCGACACGGTCGCCCTCGCGCACCTTGATATCCAGGATGACGCCCGGCAGGGGACTTTTCACAGCGTTTGCCGCTCCGACGTGACCGCCGCCCCCATGTGAACCCGGTTTCGCGGCAGGCATCGCCACAGCGGAGGGTTGCACCGGGTGTGTCGCCGGAATGGCCGCCACCTGTGGCGTCTTCAACACCGTCGGTTTCACCTCCATACCGCCCAGCTCGACCTCGTACATCGTACCGTTCACACTCACTTCGGCAATATCCTCCGTCCGCGACACGATCGCCACGTCGTACACGTTGCCGTTAATCTTCAATGTATACTCTTTCATAATCTTATATTATCCTAATTCTACACCTCGCCCACACACGTCCCCGGAAGCATCCTCTCGACTCCCCTCGGCCCCCTATCTCGGCCCTCTATCTTCGGCTCGGTTCATGCGTTAATCCATGGATTTTCGAGCTCCACGGCGAATAGACACGCGCCACCTTGTTCAACGTGATCACCTCGCTCTCCTTATCGTGACGTTCGACACCGTCCAGTTTCAACGCCAGCCCGATAGCTGCTATCAGTTCGGCATTCACGCCATCCTCCTTTTTGAGCATCGACGACATCGACACTTTACCCTCTTTTCGCGGAGCGGCAGCCGAACGCACCATCAGTCGTCCGAAACCCCAGATGAGGAAAAACAGCACGATGAGGGCCGACAGCACCACCGTCACCGAGATCAGCGCCACGTACAACCCATACGGATCGTTTTTCAGAATGCTCTCCGCACCCATTTGTAATACGCTCACCATGGCTACAGCGGAATATTAGAGTGTTTCTTGGCCGGATTCTGCAACCGTTTGGTTGCCAGCGACTGCAACGCGCGGATGACACGGAAACGCGTGTTACGCGGCTCGATCACGTCGTCGATATAACCGTAACGTGCGGCGTTGTACGGATTCGAGAACTTGTCGCGATACTCCTTCTCCTTTTCGGCCACGAATTTGGCACGCTCCTCGGGATTCTCGATCGCGGCGGTTTCCTTGGCATTCAGCACCTCCACGGCACCACTCGCACCCATCACAGCGATCTCGGCGGTCGGCCACGCATAGTTCACATCGCCACGAATGTGTTTGGACGACATCACGATATACGCACCTCCATAGGCTTTACGCAGCGTCACGGTCACTTTCGGCACGGTGGCTTCACAATATGCGAACAGCAATTTCGCACCGTGCGTGATCACACCGCCATACTCCTGAGCCGTACCCGGAAGGAATCCCGGAACGTCTACCAACGTAACGATCGGAATATTGAACGCGTCGCAGAATCGTACGAAACGCGCCGCTTTACGGCTCGCGTTGATATCCAACACACCGGCCATAAATTTCGGCTGATTGGCGATGATACCCACACTCTGACCGTTGAAACGGGCAAAACAGGTGATGATATTTTTCGCGTAACCGGCCGCCGACTCCAGGTATTCACCGTTATCGACAATCGCACGAATCACCTCCATCATGTCATACGGTTTGTTGGGGCTATCGGGAATAATATCATTGAGCGAATCCTCCAAACGCGATATTTTATCGTTGCACGCCATCAGCGGAGCATCCTCCATATTGTTCTGCGGCATGTACGAGATGAGTTTGCGAATCAACTGCATGCCCTCCTCCTCGGTATCGACGGCGAACTGTGCCACACCGGATTTGGTGGTATGCATCTGCGCGCCACCCAACTCCTCCTGCGTCACATCCTCACCGGTCACGGTTTTCACCACTTTGGGTCCCGTGAGGAACATGTACGAGGTATCTTTTTTCATGACAATGAAGTCCGTCAACGCGGGAGAATAAACGGCACCACCGGCACAAGGGCCGAAGATGGCGGAGATCTGCGGCACCACACCCGACGACATCACATTGCGTTGGAAGATATTCGCATACCCCGCCAACGCGTTCACACCCTCCTGGATGCGCGCACCGCCGGAGTCATTCAGACCGATACACGGAGCGCCGTTGCGCAACGCCATATCCATCACCTTGCAGATCTTGTCCGACATCGAGAGGGAGAGCGAACCAGCCGTCACGGTGAAATCCTGCGCGAACACATAGACCAATCGTCCGTCGATCGTACCATAACCGGTCACCACACCGTCACCGAACGTATGCGATTTTTCCATCCCGAAGTCGTAACAGCGGTGCGTGACGAACATATCGAACTCCTCGAACGATCCTTCGTCCAGCAGCATCTGGATACGCTCGCGGGCTGTATATTTACCCTTCGCATGCTGATCGTCGATACGTTTCTGACCGCCGCCCATACGGGCCGTCTCGCGGTTTTTGATCAGCTGGTCGACTTTTTCCTGAATATCACTCATCGTATGTAATGTATTTATAATATTCCTTATTCTATTTGTGGAATTTCGGGGAGGGATTTTTGCACTGAGCGCCGGAGAGAAGGAGGGAGTGTACTCCATGTACATGACCGACTGAACGACAAGGATGTGCGAAAATCACCCGCGAAAAACGCAAATTATCATTTTGTGCATAGTTCTGTCAATATCCCCTGCGTAGATTTAGGATGCAGGAACGCGATCGTCATCCCTTCGGCACCTTTACGGGGTTGCTTGTCGATCAATTTGATCCCGCGGTTCTCCGCGTCGGCCAACTGGGCCTCGATGTCCTTGCACGCAAACGCAATGTGATGGATCCCCTGCCCTTTGGTCTCCAGGAACTTGGCGATCGTGCTATCCTCACTCATCGGCTCCAGGAGCTCGATTTTCGTGTCACCCAGCTTAAAGAACGCCGTACGCACCTTCTGATCCGCCACCTCTTCGATCGCGTAACACGTCAGTCCCATCACGCCCTCCCAATAGGGAATCGCCTCCTCCAAACTCGGGACCGCAATCCCCAAATGCTCAATGTGTGTCAGTTCCATCTTTACAAAATTTCGACAAATTTAGTCATTTATTTGAATTTTCACTACCTTGGTAAAAATTTTCGTCTATGAAATATTTTTTCGTCGCCATTTTACTCGCCGCAGGAGCGTTTGCAGGACTTCGTTCCGCCCATGCGCAACGGCTTATCGTGGGCGAGCGGGCCCCGGAACTGAAAAACGTCACCTGGATCTCCCCCCCGCCCAAGCTACCGCCTGCGGCGGAGCACCCCCGCGGGGGGAGCGACAAAAAGCCTACTGCTGAGCGTGTCACCTGGCTCGTATTCATCCACTCACAAAACGGCGGCATCCGCCAGCAACTCACCCATGTGGACACCGTCGTCGATACGAACCCGAACCTGCATGCCGTTATCGTGGCACAAGAGGCGGTCGACGTCGTGTCACCTGTCGTGTCGATGCACCTGAACGCCCGTGTCACTGCCGCGACAGACACCCACAAGAGGATATTTCCCGCATTCGGAGTGCAATACGTGCCGTTCAGCGTCGTGGTCGACACCAAGAATCGTGTCCTGTGGATGGGCAACCCGATGCAACTCAACGACAACGTGATCTCGAAACTGTCATGACCCGTCCGATAGACCATTTTGAAAAGGAGCATGCCGCTCATCACGATTCGGCACTGGATGTCATGGGAGGCGTGACGGAGCAACCGATCGTCAATCCTCACTTCACGCGTCCGCGGCGCCGCAGATTCACGACTGAGGAATATGTCGCAGGCATTCTCGCACAGGACGTCACGATCCTCGCGCAAGCCATCACGCTCATCGAGAGCAACAATCCCGATCACTACGCTCAGGCACAAGAGATCATCGAGGCATGCCTTCCTCACGCTGGGAAATCCATCCGTATCGGCATTACGGGCGTCCCGGGAGCCGGCAAATCGACCTTCATCGAGGCCATTGGCGGGATGGTGACAAAAGAAGGACGTAAATTATCTGTGCTTGCGATCGACCCCTCATCCGGCCGAAGCGGCGGCTCTATTTTAGGCGACAAAACCCGCATGGAGTCCCTCACCGCGAACCCCGACGCATTTATACGCCCCTCCCCATCGGCAGGTTCACTGGGTGGCGTGGCACGCAAAACACGCGAGACGATCGTCCTCTGCGAAGCGGCGGGGTACGACGTTATTTTTGTCGAAACGGTGGGTGTCGGACAGTCCGAAACAGCAGTACATTCAATGACGGATCTCTTTCTGATGTTGCAAATTGCCGGTGCGGGAGATGATTTGCAGGGTATCAAACGTGGGATCATGGAGATGGCTGACATGATGGTGATCACGAAAGCAGACGGTGAAAATATCCTCCGTGCCGATGCGGCCCGCGTGCAGTATCAGGGTGCGTTGGGACTTTTCCCCCTACCCGAATCTGGCGTTCGTCCAAAGGTCTACACCTGTTCATCCGTGACGGGCAATGGTCTCGAAAACGTGTGGAACGGCATCCGAGACTACCTCACGCATGTGCGATCGAACGGCTATTTCGATCGCAACCGCACGCACCAGAACAATTATTGGATGCGCGAAACGATCGACGCGACCCTTCTCGGACGTTTCTATAACGACCCGTCGATCGCGCACCGTCTGTCTTCTGTGGAGGATGAGATGCGTGCACACAAAATCACCCCCTTCGCCGCGGCGAACGAGTTGTTGGAGCGTTATTTCCAAGAGTGATTTTTAAAAAGATAAAGTAAAAATGTCGGGGAGACTGGATTCGAACCAGCGGCCTCCAACTCCCGAAGCTGGCGCGCTAACCGGACTGCGCTACACCCCGTACATTTTCGTGAAGATTCGATTGTCGGGGTACCAGGATTCGAACCTGGGACCCCCTGCTCCCAAAGCAGGTGCGCTAACCGGACTGCGCTACACCCCGTAAATCGAGACGCAAAGATAACACTTTTTTTGATCCGCGCAAAAAATCCACAAAATTCTCCTCCCCGCTTCGGAGTCGGCAGTGGATAATTGATAATGAATAGTTTTTGTGCGCGGTTTTCCAGCCGCAGGCGCAGGACTGCGAAAAATCATGCATTCCAGCGCTGGCTCCGAAGTGAATAATTCACAATTTTTTCTTATCTTTGCAGCAAATACAGCCTAAACGCACTCAAATTCCGACCTTGACAGATTTAGGCTACCTTTTTGGTAAGGCACGTTTTGGCGTGCGTTTACTTTGTAAGGTAGAAGGGTGTCGGAACCCTGAGTGCGTGCATCGTAGATGCGCGCCTTTTTTGTGCGGTTAGGTTAGTGTAAAACTTTAAAACTTAATCGTTATGAGAGAAAAATTGAAACGTCAAGTGGACATGATCACCGGAAGGTGGGAAATCGTCGAGGTACACACGTTACGCGATGGCGTGTGGACACCCTACACGGAGCAGATCGGGCAGAATATTTCGGGTTTTTCGTTGGCCCGGCTGATCGTTCAGAATCCCGAAACGTCGCACGTCGAAACGGTCGATGACAATCCGAACGAGATCCTGTTTTACGACATGGCTTTCGATGAATCCATCGGCCAACCCCTCCACCGAAGGGGCAGGTTTATAAGAGTGTAGGCGTGGGGAGGAGAAGGTTGTTACCGACTTCCGAAGATTGAGGAGCCAATCCTTACCTGGGTGGCACCTTCGGCGATTGCGAGCGGATAGTCGTGTGACATGCCCATCGAGAGGGTGTCGAAATGTGAACCTGAATGTGTGTCGAAGTAGAGGGCGATGGTCTCTTTGTAGCGTCGCAGGGTGGCGAAGTCACGCCGCACGATGGTCTCGTCGGAGGTGTGGGACGCGATGCCCATCACTCCACGCACACGCACGTGGGTCATTCGTTGCATGGCTCCGGACTGCACATACGGCAATAGTTCATCCCATGCCCATCCGGTTTTGGATGCTTCGTCGGCCACGTGTATCTCCAACAGAATATCCACCACACGGTCGATCTTTGCGGCTTCCGTCTCGATCGCCTCGACCAACCGGATGCTATCCACCGACTCGATCATCGTCACGTGGGGCATGACCATCCGCACTTTGTTGGTTTGGAGGTGTCCGATCAGGTGCCATTGGATATCGCGGGGATCGGTGCCGCGGGACAGCTGGGCCGCTCGAGCGGCCTCTCCCCAGCAGATTGCCTTCGCGGCAAGCTCCTGGGGACGGTTTTCTCCGAAAACCCGCTGTCCCGCGGCATATGCTTCGACGACTGCCTCGATGGGATGTGTTTTCGATACCGCTATGAGTGTCACCCCCTTGGGTAGCGTGGCACGGACACGTGTTAGGTTTCTCGCGATGGACATGATCCTACTGCTCCACAGGGGTGTTTTCCGGAGTGATACCCTCCTCCTGCGCGAGGATAGCCTCGATGTGTGGCACATGGTAGAGATCCTTGGCGAGGACTTTTTTCTCCTTGTCGAGCAGGTATATCGACGGGATGGCACGCAGGTCGTAGAGTTCGTCGTTACTCATGTGGGTCCCGGCATCGTATCCCACGATCCATGTCGCGGGGAAATCTTTCAGATGCTCGCGCCACGCGGTCAGGTCCTCATCCGGATAGATCGCAAGGATGGTGAGTTTACGCTCCTTCATCAGGCGCGTGACGAGTTCCGATTTCGTCAGTCCCTCGGTGATCGTGCCGCACATCGGGCATCCGGGGTTGTTGAGGTAGAGGAGCGTGTATTTGGATGGGATTTTGTGGAGCGTGCCGGTACGTCCGGATGCCGTGGTGTAGGTGAAGTCATTCGCGACGCTTCCGATGCGATTCTGTTGCGCCATGTGCAGACGGTACTCGTACGGCATTTTCTCGTACTGATCCAGGAATGGCGATGCGATGAGCGCTTCGAGGACGGGGATATAGAGCTCGTCACTGCGCACCGGCGACTCGGAATAATACAGAGATTTGTCGGCCAGCATGGCGAAAAATTCGAGTGCGGGTTTGTTCACCGAGGCACGTTTCATGAGGGCGCTCATCGTGGGAGCGGGATTGTCCCACGGTACCATCTGAGCGGCGTACTGCACAAAGGCACGCAGCATCGACGTCGTGTCGGCATGGAGGAAGAACTCAGCATCGTCGAACGGCACGTTGTCCCAATAGTGCTCCTCCATGTAGGGACGGAACTGATCTTCCTGCAACGTGGTGGGGATCATCACCGGTTGGAAGTGACGGATCTCGTCCGCTTTGGGCTTCTTGCTTTTGCATGAGATGCCGGCAATGGAGGCGATGACCAAGACGATGAAGAGAATTTTTGCGGTTTTCATATGGGGGCTATTTTACTCTGATTTTTTGTCCGAGACGCAATCTGTCCGGGTTTTCGATCTTGTTGACACGTGTCAGTGCGGCGACCGAGGTGCTGTATTTACGTGCTATGGCCGACAGCGTGTCTCCATTCACCACCTTGTGGTATACCGGTTCCGGTTCACTCGGGGCGGCTGCGGATCCGGCTCCGCCGGCTCCTGAGGCGCGTCCTTCTTCGGAGGACACGCCTTCGGGTACGGACGTACCGTCCGAACCCGTGGCAGCCGCCACGCCGCCCCCGGTCTCATCGCCGAGCGGATCGTTAAACTCTATTTCGGGCACGTACGAATTGGCATTGACATGGATATCGAGATACTCGCGACGCAGTACGAACGTGGAGCGATAGAGCGTTCCGTTCTCGAAATCAAAGATCCATTCCGGATCGAAACAGTGTCCGTGATAGCGTGTCTCGAAGTGCAGATGCGGCCCGGAGGATCGTCCTGTGGATCCACCGAATCCGATGATCTGCCCCGCCTCGACCCAATCCCCTTCCGCCACGAGACGCTCGGAGAGGTGTCCGTAGGAAGTTTCAAGTTCGTTATCGTGACGGATGATGATCAGGTTACCGTACCCGCCGCGATTCCACTCCGAGATCCTCACGCGCCCGTTGAACGGTGCATACACGGGGTCTCCGGTCTTTAACGACAGGTCTACTCCCTGGTGCTGCCGTCGTCCACGCACGCCATATTTCGAGTGCACGCGCGCCTTGTACGGATAGTGAAAATTCTCGAAACGGTCGACCAGTTCGATGTCAATGATGGCCGGAAGTTCGGAGTAATGCGTGTCGTACGCGAACAGCGACCCGGTATTCCAGTTGTCGGTATACGTACGCTCGTTCTGCGCGTATGCCTTGTCGCGGATGTATCGCCACGTGTTGTCATTATACAGCACCACCTTCACGTCCGGATGGTGCGTCGGCAACGTGTCAACGACCAGTATCTCCTCCTTCGATTCGATCGACGCGATGGGCTGTGCCATTGCGGACGTGGCACAGAGGCAGAACAGGGTGGCTATATACAGAGACCGCATCATATATCGAATTGCAAATTTACGTAAAAATGTTCACAATTCCCATGCCCGACGCTATGCGTTCACTCCTAATAGTTGTGCCGCGATGTCGAGCTGGTGGTAAAACTCCTCCCCGAACTGCCGTATGATGGGCTCACGGAGTGCCTTGTAGATGGGATCTCCCTTGCCACATGCCGCGGCACACACGCTCCACCGGTGATATGTGAGTCCCTGCGACCCGTCGCCGAACGTGAGCACGCGGATAGGGTACAGGTGGCACGACACGGGTTTCATAAGGCCGCATTTCCCTTCCCGAAAGGCACGCTCGATACCACACAACGTGACGCCATTGTCATTGGCAACATACGCACATTCGGCTCTGTCTATCAGGGGTGTCGTCAGGTCGCCATCCTCGTCCGTGACGGCAAACCCTTGCGTCTCGATACTCCGCACACCTTCGGGAGAGAGGTACGGACGGTACGCCTCGAACTCACGCTCCAGTATCGGCACTTCATCCTCCAACAGCGGCGCCCCCGCGTTCCCTTCTACACAGCAGATGCCCTTGCACTGCGTCAGGTCGCACGCGAAACGTTCCGTCAGGATATCTTTACTTACTATTTTTCCGTCAATGTCCAACATGATTTTTTTTGATTTTTGATGCGTGGCGAAAACCTTTACCCACCCTACATTAGATCTTTAATACAACGGAGGGGATAGCCGAGTTCGACAGCGGGGGATCCAGTAGAGTCAAAGTTTGTGCTGCCGACGAGAAAGGCGAAATAGTGTGCGTATGTAGTAGTCAACGCTTGTGCCATCCAGTAGCGTCCCCATGAATTTTGGCTGCGCTGACGACCATTCACCTCACGCTCCCCCGCCGCGGGGAGGAATTATCGTTGTGAGATCACCCTGTCCCACAGTTCGCCGAGCGTCATACCCATCGCCATGACCTGTTTCGGCACGATACTGCCGCCACTCATGCCTGGGATGGAGTTGATCTCGATCATGTAGGGAGTGCCGTCGGGCGTGACGATAAAATCGACACGTGCCACGCCACTGCACCGGCATGCACGATACGCCATGCGGGTGAGACGGGCCAACTCCTGTGCCAACGTGTCGGGAATATCGGCAGGGGTGATTTCGTCCGAAGCGCCCTCGGTGTATTTCGCCTCGTAATCGAAAAACGCACGTTTGGGAATGATCTCGGTGATCGGGAAGACGGTATCGTTGAGGATTCCGCACCCGAACTCGCGGCCCTCGATGCACTCCTCGATGAGGATTGCATCGCTTTCTGCGAAAGCGACCCGAACTGCTTCGGACAGTTCGTCGAGGGCCGCGACCTTGGTGACGCCGAAGGATGACCCGCTCGCATTGGGCTTGACGAAGAGCGGCAGGCCGAGATGGGAGACATCGGGGATCTCCTCGCCGCGTTGCACGAACACACCCCTCGCGACACGGACTCCGGCATCGGTGACGGTACGTTTGGTGGTAATTTTGTCGAACGTGATAACGGACGAAGTCATGGAAGACGATGAGTACGGCACACCCATCATATCGAGATATCCCTGCAACCGTCCATCTTCACCGGGAGTGCCGTGGATCAGGATCAGCGCGTAGTCGAACGGGATGCTGTCGAGCGAAAAATCGTTCTTGTCGACCTGTCGTCCGTTGCATGTCCAGTCGCGACCCCGCACATCGACAATCGCGACGTTGTATTTCGACGCATCGAGCACCGATGCCACCTGTGCGGCACTCTGCAACGATATTTCGCGTTCCGACGAGTCGCCGCCGGCCAAAAGAGCTATGTTCATCATGGGTTATAGATATCTTTGTGTCTGAATTCCAAAATCGCCTCGATCATATCCACATACTCGGTGGCTTGGGTGTACCAAGGGCACATTTCGAGCACGCGACGGAAGTCGTTCAACGCACCGCCCCACTCCTGCCGTGCGTAATGTTCCTTTCCGCTCCGCACCAGGTCACGGATCTCAGTCGACGAGATGGGAACCTGCGGGGCATCGTTCAAAACAGTCATTTTTTTGGACACTGATTCCCCCCTGCCTTCGCCCCGCGGATAGACATAGATGGGGTACTTTTCGACAATTGCTTCCCACTCCTTCCATTGCGGCAGCTGTGGCACAAGATCCGCCCCCATCAGGATGGCAAACGCCACTCCATCGGCATGGTGTTCCTCCAAATACCGCAACGTGTCAATTGTGTAGGATGGTTTCGGCAGCAGAAATTCGATCACCGAGGGTTTGATCCGGTCGGGGTATCGCGACGCCTCGCATGCCTTTTCAGTCATCTCGAAACGTTCCATCTCCGGGAGCAACTCCGCGGCAGGTTTGAGCGGGTTCTGTGGCGATACGATCAGCACCACCTCGTCACACACGCCCTCCTCGACGGCATATTCAGCCACAGCGACATGCCCCTTGTGAATGGGATTGAACGATCCGAAATATAGGAGTACTTTCTTCATACGTCCCGCAAAAGTACGAAAAATAGTTGAAAGTTGCCTTCCCCTCCTTGTCCCGCCCAACTTCCGCCAAGCCGAGAGCAGAGGCTGCTTGCAGACTATGCCGAGGCGCGAATGGAAGTCGAGCCTCGAAGGGGCGAGAGCATTAGATCTTTATACAACGGAGGGAGAAGCCGTCCCCGACGTAATCGGTACCCGTCGTACCCGTGGCGCCGGCAGTGAAATAGAACCTTCGCGCAAGCGTCGTAGACGAAGCCGAGAGCACCCAATAGTAGCCGTAGGAAGTCTGACCGTACAGCTGACCATTGGAGTAGCCACGGTACCCCGGCGCGGGGAGGAGAAGGTTATTACCGGTAGCATTATCGGTGAATTGTTTATAAGGGATGCCGTCGGCAATGGAACTCCAGTTGCCGT
>QMCD01000659.1_pt1 | contig 27033 bp, 22 predicted proteins | sample 1821841 | NCBI WGS metagenome assembly QMCD01 (sample SAMN01991225, study PRJNA193472) | Termite gut metagenome, whole genome shotgun sequencing project. | isolation source: worker | host: Macrotermes natalensis | reverse complement strand
GCGACGGAAGCTCCGGCGACGGAAGCGCCCGCGGAAGAGCCGGCTGGCGAAGCGAGCGGCGCGTACAACTTCGTATATCTCTCTCCCAACCATGCGAACCCTTTCTGGCAGATGGTTGCCGCCGGTGTAGAAGAAACGGCTGCGGCGATGGGATCCAAAGTGACGATTTCCGACGCGCAGGACGACCCGGCGAAGCAGATCAGCCAGGCGGAAGACGCATTGCTGAACAACCCGGACGTTGTGTTCTTAAGCCCGTTTGAAACAGATACAGGCACGGCGATCACCGAGCTTTGCAACGCGGCGAATGTGCCGATTTTCATTCTGGATACCGGCAGCGAAGCGGACTACACATGCTTTATTACGTCCGACAACAAACAGGGCGGGCGTGTGGCAGGCGATTTCCTGCTTGCGAACACGGACGACAGCAGAAATGTTGCCGAACTTCAAGGCCTGATCGGCCGCGTGGTTCCGGCGCAGCGCGGTGTTGGCTTCAACGAAGTAATGTCTGAAAACGACGTTGAAGTGAAGTATGTACAACCCGCGGATTTCAACCGTGAAAAGGGTATGTCTTTGATGGAGAACTTCCTTACGACCGACCCCGAGATCAACGCGGTGTTCTGCTGGAACGATGAGATGGCGCTGGGCGCGAAAGAAGCGATTGCGGCGCGCGGCCTCACAGACAAGATCCTGTTGGTTGGCTTTGACGCTACAGATGAAGCGGTGCAGGCTGTGATCGACGGGCAGATGGCGGCGACTGTCGCCCAGAACCCTTATGGCTTTGGCCAGCAGGGCGTAGAGCTTGCCTACAAATTCCTGGCGGGCGAAGAAATTGAAAAAGACGTGTTGATCGAATGTAAAGTAATTGATGCGAGCAACGCGCAGGCTTATCTGGATGGCACGCTGTAAGCGGGCCACATAACGCAACCGGTTGAGGCGGCGGAGTTTTCTCCGCTGCCTTGACCCATAATAAAAAAACAAAAAGACAGTAAAGAGGTGGCAGAAGACAGTTAAGGGGTGACGAAAAGGCAGCACAAGGACGGCGGAAGACAGCAAAAGGGTGACAGAAGACAACGAAGGGACGGCACAAAGACAGCAAAAGGGAAGGGCATTCTTTAAAGTAATAGGGTGAATGACAGATATCGAACGCATCATTGATGAACAAAGGAATTAAACGCCATTGGCGATATACCGGGAGGTAAATAGAATGAAGTATTATACGTCGCAAAACAAAAACGACTCCGGGCAGTTGTTTATGGAAATGCCGGTTGTCAGGAGCGCGCGGATCGAAGCGTTACGGAATATGCTGATCGACGCCGTGCCGCAGATTTGTTCGGACAGGGCGAGGCTTTTAACGGAAGCGTATCAGAAGAATAATTCGGACCCCACACCGGTAAAGCGCGCCAAAGCGTATGCGCATATATTAGAGAACATGAAGATCAATATGCTGGACAATGAGCTTATTGTGGGGGCGCTCGGCACAAAGCCGCGTACCGCGCCTATTTTCCCGGAATTTGCTACTGATTGGCTTATAGAGGAGTTTGACGGCAACCCGATGCGTACCGAAGACCGCCCGGGCGACCGGTATGTGGTGGACGCGGAAGATGAAAAAGTGCTGCGCGAGCTGCACGGATATTGGCACGGGAATAACCACCAGGCGCGCTGTGAAGCCGTGATGCCGGAAGAGACGGCAATCGCCAAAGACATTGGCGTGACGGATTCTACGTGGCTGATGACGGGCGGCGAAGGGCATGTGGTTGTCGATCTTCGTGGCGTTGTAGAAAAAGGTTTAAATGATGTGATCAGGCGGGCGGAAGAACGGCTGGCGGCGCTGGATATTGTGGATCCGGAGCAGGAAAAACAGCGGGATTTCTTAAAAGCGGTGATCATCGTAAACAAGGCGGTGATCCGTTTTGCGAACCGGTATGCCGAACTGGCGCGGGAAAAAGCGGCGGTGGAAAAAGACGCGCTACGCAAACAGGAGCTGCTGAAGATTGCCGACGTGTGCGAGCATGTGCCGGCGAACCCGGCGCGCGATTTTCATGAAGGCGTGCAGGCGATGTGGTTTATCAACCTGACGCTGCAACTGGAAAACAACGGGCATTCTATTTCTTTCGGCAGGTTTGACCAAACGCTTAACGCGCTTTATGAAAAGTCGGACGGGCAGGATGGTTTTTCATATATGGACGCGCTGGAACTGGTGGAATGCCTGTTCTTAAAAGTGTTCCAGCTTCTTAAAATCACGAGCTGGGAAAACACAAAAGCGTTTGCCGGTTACCAGTTATTCCAGAATATCACGGTGGGCGGGCAGGATAAAAACGGGAAGGACAGCACAAACGAATTGACGTACCTGGTGCTGAACGCGCAGGCGGCCATTTCACTCAACACGCCGTCCATTTCCCTGCGGTATCACAACAGGATCAACGAGCGGGCGATGTACGCGGCGTTCGATGTCGTGCGCATTGGCGGCGGGCAGCCGGCGCTGTACAGCGATGAGGTGTATATCCCCGCGCTGGTGAACAGGGGGATCCCGTGGGACGACGCGGTGAATTACTCGATTGTGGGCTGCGTGGAGGCTATTGTGGAGGGCAAGCAAACGGGGCGCCCCAACGGCGCGGGGTTTGTGAACCTTGCGCGGATCATGGAGCTTGCGCTGTATAACGGGAAAGACCCGGAGTCGGGGCTTTGCCTTGCGGAAGGGAACGGCGACCTTTCCACGTTCCAGAATTACGACGAACTGTATGAAGCGTTCAAAATACAGGCGCGCGCGTATCTGCGCCAGCAGGTGGTGAACGATAATATAATCGACAGGATGACAGAGTACCACATTGCGGACCCTTACGCTTCTTCACTGGTGGAAGACTGTATCGGCAGGGGCAGGACGATGAAGCAGGGCGGCGCGATATACGATTATTGCGGGCCGCTGTATGTGGGCGTCGCCAATGTGGGCAACACGCTCGCCGCGGTGAAAAAAATTGTGTTTGATGATAAAAAGGTCACGGGCGCGCAGCTGATGCACGCGCTGCGCACCAATTATGGGGATACGACCACTTCCCCCACCGGCCCGGAGATACTTACTATGATGAAGGGCGCGCCTAAATACGGCAATGACGACGACTATGTGGACGACATCATGGTGGATTATTTCCGCTTTGTGTGCGAGGAAACGGCAAAATACCACACCACGCGGTATGGGCGCGGGCCGATCGGCGGCACATGGCAGCCTTCGACCAGTTCGGTTTCGAGCAATGTACCCATGGGCGAAGTGGTGGGCGCTACGCCGGACGGCAGGAAGGACGGCGAAACGCTGGCGGATACGTCCTCGCCCATGCACGGCACGGATACGAAGGGGATCACCGCGTCGCTCAAGTCGGTAGGCAAGCTTCCTACGATACTTGTGTCGGGCGGGCAGCTTCTGAATGTAAAGGTGATGCCCGCGTCGCTTGAACCGGGTATGCCGGTTACAAAGCTGATGCATGTCATACGGACCTATTTTAGCGATTTCAAGGGGATGCATGTACAGCTCAACTGCGTTTCGGCGGATACCTTGCGCGCCGCGCAGCAGAACCCTTCGGAGTATAAAGACCTGATGGTGCGCGTGGCGGGTTACAGCGCGCTGTTTACGCCGCTGGACAAGGCATTGCAGGATGACATCATTGAGCGGACACAGCACGCGGTGTGAGGATAAGAGATGTTTTTAGACAATAAAGAGGAATTCGAGACATACGGAACAGTTTTTAATATTGAGAATTATCATATTAATGACGGGGCGGGCATACGCACCAATGTGTTTTTGAAAGGGTGCAACCTGTGGTGCCAATGGTGCTGCAACCCCGAATCGCAAAAGCTTGCCTGCCAGGTGGCGATACACAAAAACCTTTGCGTGGTGTGCGGGGTGTGTTACACAAGCGGCGTGTGCGCGCAGGGCGCAATCTCAAAGGGGGAAGGCGGCGCGCCGCTGGTGGATAGCGCAAAGTGCGTTGCCTGCGGCGCGTGCGTGGAAAAATGCCCGAACGAGGCGATCGAGCTTTATGGCAAACGCATGAGCGTCGCCGAGGCCATTGCTGAGGTGGAAAAAGACAAGCAGTACTATATCCAGTCGGGCGGCGGCATGACCATTTCCGGCGGGGAACCTTGCGTGCAGCCGGAATTTGCGCGGCAGCTTGCGCGCGCGGCGCGCAGGCGGTATATCCATGTGGCGATGGAGACGGCGGCGGCCGTGCCGTTTGAGCAGCTTTGGAGCGTTGCGGAATTTGTGGACGAGCTGTTGGTCGATGTGAAATTTACCGACCCGGAGAAGTTTAAAACGATTTCCGGCGTGCCACTTGAAACGGTGAAGGAGAATATACGCGAGCTTGTGCGGCGTGGAAAATATGTAAAAATGCGCTGCCCGCTCATCCCCGGCTTAAACGCGGACGAAGCGCATATCGACAAACTGGTCGCGTGGGCGAAGGAGCTTTGCGTCGAGGACGTGGATCTGCTGCCCTTCCATCAACTGGGGAAATACAAGTACGCGTCGCTGGGGTATGGGTATGAGCTGAATGAACTGCGCGACATGGATAAAGCCGTCGCGCAGCGGTATCGGGATAAGATGATCGCCGCCGGGCTATGCGCGGACGTAGGCGGATAATAGAAACCCGCGGATGATTGAGGAAAAAGGAGCTAAACAATGAAAAAAACAGGTATTTTGAATCCGCAGCTTGCGGAGCTGGTTGCATCTATGGGGCACGGCGATATTCTTATGATCGGCGACAGGGGGATACCCTTTCCGCAGCACGAGGAAACGGTGTGTATTGATTTATCGATCAAGCAGGGTATGCCGACGGTAAAGGACGTCATGGAAGTGGTGCTTTCCGAGCTTGAGATCGAAAGCGTCATTATGGCGAAGGAAACAAAAGAGAAAAACCCGAAGAATTATAAGGAATTTATGGATGTGCTTTCCGGCGTGAAAAACTGCGGCAATGCGATCGTTGTGGAGGAGATACCGCATTATGACGCGAAAAACCTTTGGCTGAACGGCGCGCCGATGGACCCGGATGTGATCGATACATGGGGACGGGAAATAAAGGGCGTTGTGCGGACGGGCGATTTTGCCCCGTTCTCTTACATCATGCTGGTGGCAGGGGTGGATTTTGGATGAACCTTACGATAACGGCAGCGAAGACAAAGCATCGTTGGGAGGAAGCACAAGGGGATGAGTAGAGTAGCGGTAAGCATCTTGACATGCAACAATGCCTATTTGGGCGACGCTGTTTTGGCGGCGCAGGCGGGCGGCGCGGATATGCTGCATATAGACATTGTGGATGGCAAATACGGCGGGAATTATTCGTTTGGGCCAAAGACGGTCGCCGACTTAAAAGACCTGGCCGATATTCCGGTTGATGTGCACCTTGAGCTTTTTGACCCGCAGCTTTATATCGGGCAGATGGTTGCCGCTGGGGCGGATATGATCACGATACAGGCGGACAGCACGAGTTGCCCTCTCCGCGTGCTTGCGGCGATACGCGGGTATGGGAAAAAAGCCGGGCTGGGCATTTCGCCCGCGGACAGCCTTTCCCGGCTGGCATACCTTGCGCCCCACATTGACTCGCTGACTTTGCTCAGTGTGGAGCCGGGTTTTGGCGGCCAAAAACCGGAAGAGTCGATCTATGAAAAAATAAAGCAGGCAAAGGAAATACTGCGCGGGCAGAACAGGGAAATCCCTGTTATGGTAGATGGCGGCGTGAGCAAGGAAACGGCGCCGCGCTACCTTGCGAGCGGCGCGGATATTTTGTTGGCCGGCTCGGCGGTGTTTCCCCGAAATGACGTGACGGGGGAAGAGATCACGCGGGCGGTTGCTTACTATAAGGGGTTGTAATAAAGCCTATACCAACGGCGCAAACACCGTCAGTATTGCCACAAAAAATTGCTTGTACCAGGGCAGGCGCTGCGTATCCGCGTAGACGATTTCACGGCTCTGTTCGGCTGTTTCAAGGAAATCGCGCTTCATATCCGCGACGCAGGGCAGCTTATACATCCACACGCCGCATTCAAAGTCCAGGTACAGGCTGCGGTAATCTAAATTGATGGTGCCCACCAGCCCCAGTTCGTCGTCGCATACGAATGTTTTGGAATGGATGAACCCCGGCGAGTATTCATATATTTTGGCGCCCGCCTTAAGCAGCGCCGGGTAATAGGACTGCGTGATCATAAAAACCAGCTTTTTATCCGGGATGCCCGGCGTTGTGATGCGCACGTCCACACCGCTCTGCGCGGCTGTGCAAAGCGCTGTCACAAGTTCGTAGCCGGGGATCAGGTAGGGCGTGTTGATGTAGATATAGTCTTTGGCGCGCGCGATCATATTTAAGAACACGCCTTCGCTCAGGTAGGTCTCATCAAGCGGCATATCCGCGAAGGGCTGGACATACCCGCACGCCTCCCCCGGCTTAGACGGTATCTTATACTGCTGGTATGCCTCAAAATTCACATCTTCCCCCGTCGAGAATTCCCACAGGTGCAGGAACATCATAAGCAGGGACCACACCGCCGCACCTTTTATCATTACGGTCGCGTCCTTCCACACGCCAAAACGCTGGCGCACGTTGATGTATTCATCCGCAAGGTTTGCGCCCCCGCAAAACCCGGTATGCCCATCTATTACGGCGATTTTGCGGTGATCGCGGTTATTGAACAGCGAACCCAGAATCGGCCGCATCGGGTTGAACGCCACGCACGGGATCCCTTTTTCCCGCATTTTTTCAATGAAATCGGGCGGGAGCGTCCGCAGGCAGGCGGCGTCGTCATAAATCACGCGCACATCCAGCCCGGCTTGCGCCTTTTGTTCCAGTATGCGCAAAACGCCATCCCACATCACGCCTTCTTCTATAATGAAATATTCCAGATAAATAAAATGCTCGGCGGCGGAAAGCTCGGTCAAGAGGTCTTGGAAAAAATCCTCGCCCATCGGATAGTATTTTGCCTGTGTGTTATTATACAGCGGATAGATGGACGCAGTCTCGATATAATCCGATTGCCTTGAAACGGACACGTCAAGTTTTCTCAATTCCCCGCGCATTTCTTTATCGCTCACCATGAGGCGGTGTGTTTTCTGGTAGGTATCTAGCATAAGTGTGCGTTCTTTTTTGGTGAGTTGGCGCTGGCTGAAACAGAAATACATCAGTATGCCGAACACGGGCAGTAAGAGTATCAGTATGATCCACGCGGTCTTATAAGCCGGGTTTTCCTTTCTGGTCACGATCCACAATACAAGCAGCAGCGAGAGCACGGTAAGGGCCGCCTGCACGAACATGCTGCTTTGCTGCAATACATAGAGCAGCAGCATGAGGACGGTAACCTGCACGGCTATGAGCGCAAAGAACAGGAACAGCCTGTTTTTCAATATACCAAAAATCTTTTTCATTCGAGTCACCTAAGAGAATATGTTCATTTATGTTTTAATACACCAATATTTGGAAAAATAACAGGGGTGGGGAAATTTTTGAGGTTAGTGGCGGTTTCTTTGCGTGGTTACCGGGGAATGTCCGCCTGAATACTAGAGCAAATTAACTTAACATAGGGAATCATCTTTGGCAAAATTGGCTTCATGCTGCGTTGCGTAAACTTGCCATATGTGCCGATATGCCTGCATTTGCGCGCCTTGCCTGAAATCGATTTTGCTCAAACCTAATTACCCGACGCTAAGTTAATTTGCTCTAAAATTGATCGTATTTTAAAAGCACAACAAAAAGTACGGGATTGTAAAAATATCCCGCGGTTGTCTTGGGGGTATTCCTTTTGGGTCAAGGTATCCCTGCGGGATGATTTAGTGCCTCCGGCGGTTCAGAACCTACGGTTCTAAAAACTCCCTTAAAGGCAAAGGCACGGACAATCGCTGAAAACCATGCCTTATACCATTTCCAACTCAAAACACCTTATGGCGCTACCTTGTTTTGACTCACTGGTTCAGCGCGTCAAAACCGGCCCACGCGCCGTCGAGTGAGGCGAGCACCTTTTTATATAGCTGGTATTTTTGTTCGTAATACGGCACAAGCTCACTGTCCGGATGCACCGCCGCTTTCACTTTCACAAACTTCTCCGCCGCCTCGTTCGCGTTTTTGTATTGCCCCACAGCCATGCCCGCGCACATGGCCGCGCCTACCACGCCCAGTTCTTCCGCGGCGGGAACTTCCATGGGCAGGCCGATGATATCCGCGAACATTTGCACCCATACGGAAGAACGCGTGCCGCCGCCCGAGATACGCACGGCGTCAAAATTTTCGCGGGCGCGGTTTTTATACAGCCGCTCCAAATGGTATTTGTGGCAGAACGCGATGCCCTCGTACACCGCGCGCAACATATGTGCTTTTGTATGCGCGGCAAGCAGGCCCACAAAAACGGATTTCGCGTCGATGTTGGCATTGGAGGTAAACAGGAACGGCAGGAAAATAATGGGGCAGTCGTGCGTGTCGATGCCGCTCACCATCTCGTTCACCGTTTGGTAGATATTCGTTCCGGCCGTTTTTGCCTCCGCTTTTTCTTCCCGCATAAACCGGTCGATAAACCATTCCAGGTTCGTCGCGGACGTCGCGCTGCCTTCGGACAGCAGGTAGTAACCCGGCAGGATATACCGCGACGTCATAAACAGGTCCCGCGCCGGTTGTTTGTCGATATACTGGTTCATGCCCCACGAGCCGATTACGATGGAAAGCTTTGTGTTGTCGAGTATGCCCGTGCCGAGCGGGCAGGCCGTAATGTCGAACATGCCGCCCGAAACCGGCGTTCCTGCGCAAAGCCCGGTACGTGCCGCCGCTTCTTTTGTGACCGCGCCCGCAATGTCGGTGGATTGGATCGCTTTGGGCATCAGCGGCATATATTCCATAAGGCCGACACTTTCAAATATTTCGGGCACATATTCCCCCGTCTTAACGTCCATGCAACTCCACCCCGAGCTTTCGGTGAGTTCCCCGCAGAACACGCCTGCCAGCATATGCCGGATATAGTCTTTTGCCGACAGCACATGTTTTGTTTTCGCCATGGTTTCCGGCTCGTTTTGGGAGACCCACGCGAGCAGCGAGATCACCTGCGCCGCCCAGATATCCTGAAATGTATGAGGCCGGAACACACGGGCTATAAGGCCGGAGCTGATCCATTTTTTAATGATATCCCGTGCGCGGTTGTCGCTGCTTAATATGGGGTTGCGCGTAAAGTTGCCCTCATCATCCGTAAGGTACAGCCCGTTACCCTGCCCGGAAAACGAGATGCTCAGAATATCCGCCGTGTTTACGCCCGATTTTTTTACCGCATCCGCGATCACGTCAAAAACAGCTTCCCGAAAGGCGTTCCCATCCCGTTCGTTCCACCCGGGCGCGGGGGTCAGGTTTTCAAACGGGCGCTGCGATAAGGCGGCCTCGTTTCCCTCCACATCATAAATCCCGGCCTTCACGAGTGTGCCGCCGCAATCGATTCCCATTAAATACTTCATTGTCTGTTCCTTTTCCTTTGCATTCTAGTATGCCGCGAGCTTGCCCCGCAAAAAGTGGTTGGCCTGCGCGAGGTATGGGTGAAACCCGGCGTCGTCGTAGCTCCACATCTCCGCCACGAACAACCCGCCGTACCCGATGTTTTTTAAAGATTGCAGGCAGTGGTCAAAATCCACGATGCCTTCCCCGAAAGGCACGTCACGCGAGAGGCCGGGTGTCGCGTCTTTGAGGTGCATACCTATGATATGCCGCCCGCCCGCCGCGAATTCCGCCGCGATATCGGGCACGCCGAGCGCGTACAAGTTGCCCGTATCCGCATACGCCTGCAAGAAAGGCGAATCGAACATGCGCACCACCCGCATCACGCTTTGCACGCTGCCCATGTACGGCGCGTCCATCGTCTCAAACGCCATGGTCACACAGTATGCCGTCGCAAAAGAAAGGCATTCCTCCACCGACCGGAGGAAGTTCGCGTTTGTATCGTCACCACCGCTGCCGTCCGTCACGTCGTATGCCGCGATGTGGAAAAACCGTATGCCTGTTTCCGCCGCAAACTCCACGGCGCGTTTTATGATTTCGACCCCTTTTTCGCGCATGGCTTTATCCCGGCTGCCGAGCGGGTAAGCGCGGTTCGCGGTCAGCGCCATGGAACGCACGGGCACGCCCGCCTGCCGCGTGGCATCCCTAAGCCGCGCCGCCGTGTTTTTGTCGTAAATGCGCGGCAGCCGCTGTTCCGACCCATCCACATTTATTTCCAGAAAATCGTACCCCGCACGCCGCGTCAGCTCCAGCTTTTCCTCCCAACTGAGTGAGAAAGCGATCGCCTTTTCGTAAAGCCCCAGCGGCAGTTTGTTTAACTCTACTATCACAGCATTGCTCCTTTCCTGTTGTTTCTATGTTTGCTCATGCCGCGGAAGGGTCTCCCGGCGAGAGCATATCCGCGATATCTTCGTACCCGAGCGACGTCGCGTACTGATCCACATAGTAGGAATCCGCGTTCTCTTTTGTGATCCGGTTAAGGCCGTTATCCACAAACGGGATGTATGTGGGGTTTGTTCCCTCCGCTTTTTTACTATTCATGGGGTTGAACAGGTCTGGCTCGGCTATCATGAACGTCATCAGCATACCCATATAGCCCTGCACGCCCTGGTCGGGATTGAGGGCCATCCAGAACTCGTCCGCCTTGATCATGTCCAGAACCTCGGCGTTTACGCCTACGCAGATGCACTTGATAGCGCCGCCCAGTTCTTTGGCCGCCCGGGCCGAACCTATGCCCGAGTTGACCTCCGGTGAGAACACGGCGCTCAGGTCGGGATGGCGCTGTGCCACCGTCATCACAGCCGTATAGGCTGCATCCGGATCTTGATTCGATATTTCATCCGCCACAATTTCGACGCCCGGATATTCCGCTTCGATCGTTTTGATAAAGGTGTTGCAGCGGATATCATGGTTGGTTTGGCCGGGGTTGCGCATGACCATAACCTTGCCCGCGCCGCCCAGTTCATCGCCTATCGCCCGTGCCGCCGTCTGCCCTGCGCTCTCGTTGTCCGAGGAGATGTAGCCCTGGCGCGCGGAATTTGGCGAGTCGGACGCGAATGTCACCACGGCCACGCCTTGCGCCACGGCGCGGTCAATAGGTTCTTTAAACGCTTCCGCCGTGATGGGGGATAAAAAGATGCCTTTGGGGTTTTTGGCCAGCGTCTCGTCAAACACCTGTACTTCCGCGGCGGCGTCCTGTTCGGCGGAACCCGCATAGAATGTTTTTACGCCCAGGTGGTTGCCGGCTTCTTTGAAGCCCGCGTACACAGGATACCAGTATTCCATGCCGGTGGCGTATGTGATAAGGTAATACTCGTCTTCCGGCGCGCCTGCCAGACCCGCCGTGCCCGCCGCTTCACCACCTGTCACTTCAGGCGCTTCCTGCGCGCAACTGACAAAAATCACCGCCAGCATGGACAGGGCAAGCGCCAGAGCAAGAGTTTTCCATCTTTTCTCCATTTTACTTTTTCCTTAATTAATAGTAATACCATTCCCGTGTGGATGACGGGGCAGGAACATAAATTTCCCCGATATGCCATGCAATGCGGGCGGGACAGAGACGCTAAAGAAGACCGCAGAGGAATTGGACGGGTAGAGTATCACAGAAAATCAACTGAACGTGTAACAATATCGGCAAAAATGGCGGTAAAAAAGCTGTTTAAATATTTTTGCCGATATGGCTTCACTTTTTTGCAAAAAGATTCTGAAAATCCAAGAATTTGATTGCTTACAAAAAGCTCTTTATATTCAATTCATCGCCGATCTTACGCTTTTCCGTCCGAACCCAGCACTTTGGTGATCTTATGCGCTACCATGTCCTTGATTGCCGCGCGGGCGGGCGCAAGGTATTGGCGCGGATCGAAATCCGCCGGGTGTTCGGCAAAATGCTTACGCACGGTGGCTGTCATTGCAAGGCGCAGGTCGGAATCGATATTGATCTTGCAGACCGCGCTTTTCGCCGCTTTTCTGAGCATGTCTTCGGGCACGCCCCGCGCGCCGGGCATACTGCCGCCGTATTTATTGATCATATCCACAAATTCCGGAACGACAGAGGAAGCGCCGTGCAACACAATAGGGAACCCGGGCAGTTTCTTTGATACTTCATCCAGAATGTCGAAGCGCAGTACAGGTTCGCCGGAAAACTTGAATGCGCCGTGGCTTGTGCCGATGGCGATCGCCAGGCTGTCCACGCCCGTTTTACTTACGAACTCTTCCACTTCCTCCGGCTGTGTGTACGAGGAATCTTCCGCCGAAACGTTGACTTCGTCTTCCACGCCGGCAAGGCGCCCGAGTTCGCCTTCCACAACTACCCCGTGCGCGTGGGCGTATTCCACGACCTTTTTAGTGAGCGCGATATTGTCCTCAAACGCCAGATGCGAGCCGTCGATCATCACGGAGGTGAACCCGCTTTCGATGCAGGAAACACACGTCTCATAGCTGTCGCCATGGTCAAGGTGCAGGCAGATGGGCAGGCCGGACACCTCAAGGGCCGCTTCGACCAGCTTTTTCAGGTAAACCGGGCTTGCGTAGTTGCGCGCGCCTTTGGAAACCTGCAAGATAAGCGGCGCTTTTAACTCCGCACCCGCTTCTACGATCCCCTGGATGATTTCCATATTGTTTACATTGAACGCGCCTATGGCATAGCCGCCCTCATACGCCTTTTTGAACATTTCGGTCGTGGTTACTAATGGCATGTTACATATCCTCCCATACATTCTATTAACCGGCCCGCGCCGTATTTTCACAAAATAAGTATACTATTGTATGGGGAAAATGACAACCGCAAATTAGCGGGGGCGTGGCCGCTTTGCGTGGAGTAAGAGCTATGGTATTATTGGAGGCACAGGCTTGGCCGCGATGGGCGATACAGACTTATTCGGTTGAGGAATAGCGCTTTTCCCGCATATAGCACGGAAAAGGCAGGCTGCCGGGAAAGCGAAAATGATCAAAAACAAAGGTAAAACAGCAAAATAATTTTATGTTTGCTTTTGGGTATTCCTATGAGGGCAAGGAGCCTGCGGCGCATTATATGCCTCCGGCGGTTCAGAACCGCAAGTTCTAAAAACTCCCTTAAAGGCGTGCAAGCGCGGACAGATAGCAATCGAGACTTCATTTGTACGAGACTCGCTGGAAGCGGGTTTAAAGCAAGGATTCTCAAAGAGAACGGGAACCGCGTCAATACATCAGGCCGCGGTCGATCAGGCTGCCGTCCATGGCGTTTACCGTCACAAAGCAGGTCATCGCGCCGATGTTGTGCTTCTTCATATCCTCACTCAGAGCGCTTTTATCGTAACCGCAAAAGCTCCATGTGGGAACAAGGCGGTAACCGCCGCTGTTTTGCACCAATACCTTTGTAAGCCCCAGCTCCACGCGGTTGATCACGATCTCCGAGCCGGAAATAACGCCGCTGAACCCATCCGCGTTTTCGATGGCTGGCGACATCATGTAATCCATCTGCCGAAGGAAAATATCACGCGCCTGTTCCCACGGGATGACAGAGACATCCTCCTCGATAATTTCGATTTTGGAGGGGTTTTTCCAGTCCGCCGATACGATTTCGCCGTCGCGCGTGGTGGCGGTAAAGTATTCCCTTTGCCACAAATCGTTGAATACAAAGTTACCGGCGTTATCCACGTTGGTCACGCTCGTTCCCAGTGAGTTTGCGGTGTATGTTTCGGGCAAGCCGTTTACGCTGCGCGTGTAGTAATAGGTGAAGCCGTCCGCGCTTTTACTGACCGATTGCAGCGTGAGGTAATCCGCGCCCCTACCGCTCAAAATTTGCGCAAGCATGGCTGTTTCCTGTTTGAACGCCTCGTCGTTTTCAAAGCTGCCGGGCAGCACATATTCATCCGTTACCGAACCATACTTCGGCTCATAATCTGTTACGTCCATGTAAAAGCTTGAGCCGTTGTATGACTGCTTCCAGTTCACAAAATCTACACTGACAGCCGCATCCCCTTCCGACGCAAGCAGGTTCAGTTGATCGGAATCGTCCAGATTCTTGAATTGAAAATCCGTCTCCTCTAAATCGGACGCGTTCGGCGCTTCCGCATATTTCCGCTTTTTGCTTTCCAGAACTAAGTTTAGCTCTTCCTCCGGCGATAGCCCGATGGTATCCTCTATTGAAATACCCTCCGGTATCTCAAAGGCCGGAACGTCTTGGGGCGCAAGACTTCCTGTTTGCAATCCAAAAAGCAATTCTTCTATAAGTAGTATATCTCGTTCGTAAGACGATTTGGTGACGGCATAATCGCACACTTTATACCCCGGACAAAGGAGATTCGTAATTTCCCTGCATCGCTCCTCGCTGAACGGGTCTTCTTCGATCGACACGACGGGGATTCCGCCCGCGTCCCCGTTCAGCACCACGGCGGCCACTTCCAGCACCGAACCGGAATCGTATTCTTTTTCAAATACCCAGTCACTTTCCGGCTCCGCCTCCGAAACAGGATTGGTTGTTGGCGCCGACTCCGAAACAGGCGCGGCTATGCTTTCGATGGTGGGTTCCGCCCCGCTTTCGATCACTGTTTCCGCACCCATTGCAGGCGCGTTGTTTTTGTTTATCACAGCCTCGGCCTCCGGGGTTGGCTGGCAGCCGGGCAGAAAACAGGCTGCTGAGACCGCAATCAGCGTGAGGGCGGCCGCCTTTGTTATGCCCGCACGCATGATAAATGTAGCCATACAATTTTCCTCCTGACATGTTAGGGAACCGAAGTATGGCATAGTACCGTTTTTGTGTTGTTTTCCGCGCCCTTTGTTTTTATTTTACCATGACTGTATTGTGGAGTGATTACCAATATGTAAAAAAATTGAAAAAATTATCCACAATCCGCCCGGCTGCATAGGATTGAAAGTTAAAAAATGCACAATCTTATTGCAAATACCGCCGCTATAAAATATAATAAAACATGTGTGGTTTTGAAAATTATTATACAAAGGAGTGTATCAATATGGCAATTCAGGTAGGTATCAATGGATTTGGCAGGATAGGCAGGCTGGTGTTCCGCGCTTCCACAAAAATGCCGGAAATCAAAGTAGTGGGGATAAACGACCCTTTTATCGACCCCGCGTACATGGAATACATGCTGAAGTATGACACGGTGCACGGCAGGTTTGATGGTGAGGTATCGCACACCGATTCTTCCATCACGGTGAACGGCAACGAGATCAAAGTATACGACAAAATGGACCCGAAAGATATCCCGTGGGGGCAGATCGGCGCGGACTACGTGCTGGAATCGACCGGCGTGTTTACCACGCTTGAAAAAGCGCAGGCGCATATTAACGCGGGCGCGAAAAAAGTTGTGATCTCCGCGCCTTCGGCGGACGCCCCGATGTTTGTTATGGGCGTGAACAACAAAGAATATAAAAATGATATGAATATCGTTTCCAACGCTTCGTGCACCACGAACTGCCTTGCGCCGCTGGCGAAAGTCATCCATGATAATTTCGGTATTGTGGAAGGCCTTATGACGACAGTGCACGCAACCACCGCCACGCAGAAGACGGTGGACGGCCCCAGCAAGAAAGACTGGCGCGGCGGCAGGGGCGCGGCGTTTAACATAATCCCCAGTTCTACCGGCGCGGCGAAAGCGGTCGGCAAGGTCATCCCTTCGCTGAACGGTAAGCTTACGGGTATGTCTATGCGTGTGCCCACAGCCGATGTTTCCGTGGTAGACCTCACCTGCCGCCTGGAAAAAGGCGCGACGTATGACGAGATCAAGGCTTGCGTGAAAAAGGCTTCCGAATCTCCCGAATTAAAAGGTATATTGGGCTACACGGAGGATAAAGTCGTTTCTTCCGACTTCATCGGCGAACCGAGGACATCCGTATTCGATGCGGACGCGGGCATTGCCTTAAACAATAATTTTGTGAAGCTGGTCGCGTGGTACGACAACGAATGGGGTTATTCCACAAAGTGCCTTGAGCTGATCAAGTATATGGACGGGGCGAAATAATTCCGGCATATAGCGGTTTACCGGCGCTTTTATGGCGGTAATTGCCAGTAAAATGTAATAGCATGGTATTGTAATACTAATCACTGATAGAAAACCCTAAAAACGGTTTTTCTATTGCCGCAAAATATGCGGCACAAAAATGGCGAGCCATTTTTGCAGTGAAAGTATTGAACGACCGCACCGGTTCATAATGCCCAAAAGCACTATGAACCCCGCGCGTTGCGCGGAATAAAAACACGGGGTGTTTTTATTGGTGAATAGTATAAGGAAGAAGGCGCGGTTGTGCGTCTTCTTTTTATGCCCAAAAATGAAAGGCGGATAAAAAATATGGCTATTGCAAAGCAAGGCGGCAGGGAAGATATGTGCGCGGTAAATAACAGGATTTGGAGCGAGCTTATGATCGTTGGGGCGGAGTATTATCAGATTGTAGAAAAGCTGGGGGAGAACTCATGCGCGCTGTGCAGGGAAATGGACGGCCGGGTTTTTCGGATGAGCGAGTACCAACCCGGCGTGACGGCCCCGCCGTTTCATCCTAATTGCGGCGGAAGTATCCGATATGCGGATGAGGGGTTGTGGCGCAGGATGAATGCGGGGTATAATGGAATAAAGAAGGAAGACAGCAGGGACCACAACAACCCCTGGGCTTCCCCCCGAGGAGGGATTTTTGGTGAACTTGGAATCGGTGCGTTGGCGGGCATGAAATACGACCCGCTGCGAAATATGATATACGCCTCCAAGTGGGCGAACTGGCAAAAGGGGTTTGGGTATCTGGATTGGTATGACTGGCTGTCGGCATATTTATTGCACTTTGATTTGGAAGCGCCAAAAACGGAAGTGACGATCCCTGTGAAATTGCCCAATGGGAAAACGATATATGTAAGGCTTACGCATCGCGTGTGGGTCGGGGACTACCCGGGGATTCCCGTTCAATTTAGGGAATGGATCGAGGATACGTTTGAAGAGAAGTATGGGTATGCTTTGCCCACATACCGCGGCGGGGAAAGCAGCTTACTGATCAACGATCAGTACTATGGGGTTGCTGCTTTACCGGCAAGTTTGTTTTCCGATGTGGAGGCCAGAGATCTTTTTGAGCAGCAGATACGGATTTATGATCAAAACAACCAGCAGATGCTGTATTTTGACTCAGCTGAAATGTATCACGACAAAACTTCCGATTGGGCGTATGTGGTCACGCCGGATGGAACGATTCGGGAACCCGCGAGAATTGAGGGGACGATCAAGAACCCGAGTGAGGCGCTGATCCGGGCGCTGGCGGAGTCCGCCGGTTCAGATATCATTTACGGCAAGCCCCGGCGAACAAGCGACGGCCAGTGGGCTGTGGACTGGGTATATCATGTGCGGGGATAGCCCGCAAGATGGGGGAGGAAGTCAATGAATCAAATGCACCCAAACCTAAGGCGGGTTTATCCGAGGTGGCGGAGTTGGGTTGTCCTGCTCGCGGGTATTGTTATCTTTTACGTTTCGTGGATCGTCGAATCACTCGGCGTTACTTATGCTAAGCTTCTCGGGTTATATGTGCCGGACAACGGCCCGATGGATGGCTTGATAATTTTTCTGTGCAGTATGATGATTCCGGGAGGGATGGCGCTGGTTGGTCTTGCGGTGGGAATGTTTATGAAAAAGCCGCTGATCGAGTGCAGCAAGCCGGTATGTATCATGACGCTGGCGTGGGTGACCTTCTCGTATGGGGTTACGTGGCCGATGCTGGGTATGGTGGTGGCGTTGTGTATTTATTACTTACGGCATCCGTGGAAAACGAACGGAAAAAACGCCATCATCATCGTGTGTCTTGTGATCGCTGTGGCGGAACTGGCATTCGTAGCGCGGGATGTGGCCAGAAACGGGTTTGGAGAGAATTTCGTGCTATTTGGAAACGGCTTGCGGTTTATTTATGGAGGATATTGATGAATCAAATGCGGCCAAACGCAAGGCGGGTTTATCCAAGATGGCTGGTGGATAATACTTTCTGAGTTAGCGTTAGGAAACCGCTGGCCCATTCAGGCTGTGCGTCCCGTCACCCTCGTTCCGGCCGGTGCGGGGCAGGTGTTTTAGGCACAAGGCTGTCCGCTGTGGTAAGCGTTAGGTGAAAGCCCGCCGCGTGTGTTATGTTCACAACAAGTTCATACCAATAATCGGGTTTTAAGCCGTCAATCGCGAGCGTAAAAGCGCCGCCCTCTGTAAACGTATCTTCCCACAAAATGTCATCCGTTTGCGGGTCGACGACCCGAACCGCCGCTTCGCCGCCCGAAAGAGACAGCGTACCGTCCAGAGAAACGCCACTCATCCCTTTTCCGACATAGATTTCTTTTTGAAATGTTTTATACCCCGGGCTGCTTTCACTGTAAGAAAATGACAGCACGGTTCCGTTTCCCTGCATACAGGCCGCGCATACGACTGCTACTGCCAGCAAAATCAGCATAATCGGTAAAGATTTTTTCAATTTATGGCCCCTCTCCGCTTCATTTAATTTTATAAACTTTAATAGTAAATTCCCCAATGAAGTCTTTGCACTCCGCCGCTAAAGTATACGTATCCGAATTGGACAAACTGAAAAAGGTTTCCAGTGCTTTCGCCTTATCCAGTTTATACACTTCGTTGCCTGCTGAATCGCATAGAATCATATCTAAATCTCCACTTTTCACAGTAGAGCGAAACGAAAATTTAATTTTGTCGCCTGCTTCTCCCGGAAATGAAATAGCAGAGGTTGTGGTCGTTTGTTCCGCATAGCTATCGCCCATATTGCCTAATTCTTCAGGAGCTGTTTGCAGGTAAATACTTATTGCAACAGCGATCATAACGATGATGCCTATTACTATACTTTTCTTCATTCTTGTACACCCCTTATTTATCGGCGGATAACCGTTCAACATTCTTCAAAAATTACCGCGTCTGCATGCCGCCTTATTTCCGCAATCCGTTCTCTGTCGCGCACGGTCCACGCCAGCACGGGCGCGCCCCGCTGCCTGAGTTTGCGCAGTATTTTCTTATCCACACCATGGTATTCGTAGCTTATAAAATGCGGCCTGCACAAATAGTTCAGCTCTATGTGCTGCTGCCATTGCAACAGTAACCGCAAAAAATGCATCTTCCACGCGCACATACTCGCGCCGCAAAACCGGATATCGAACGCGAGCTGCCCGCGCGGAATGTGCGGCGCGTTCCGCCGAAACCACCTAAGTGACCACGGTGAAAACGACTGCACGGCAAACCGCCCGTTATATTGCTTTATTTCATTGTAGAACTTGCGTTCCAGCCTGCCGGTTATCCCGGCGCTTTTAAGCTCAAACAAAATGGGAACGCTGCCATCTACCAACAAAAGCGCTTCGCGAAGCGTGGGAATGCGTTCGTCCGTTCCCTCGAGCTGTAGCTCTTTCAACCCGGCAAGGCCCAAGCGCCGCACCTTTTCAAATAGGCCCGTCATACGCAAAAGATTGCCGTCGTGAAACACCACTAGATGCCCATCCCGGGTAAGGCGTATATCCATCTCGATCGCGCAGCCTTCCCGCACGGCTCTTTGAAACGCCGCAAGGGAGTTCTCCGGCACGCCATCGCCGCCGTGCAGTCCCCGGTGCGCATAGTCATATTGCGTCAGCCACGCCACGTTCGGCGCGTCCACCATCAGTATGCGCGCATACCGTACCGCCGCTATGACTGTACAAATACTTCCTATGATGATAATAAGCAGCAATACGTCTTCGTACATGCTTGTTTTCCTCCGTTACCGTTTTTCCAGTTCTTCGATCGCCACACTGCTTTCGTGGCGTATGGGCGCCCACTCGGCACTTGGCCGTACCATCGCGCAGATGGCCACACACATCATCGTAAACATAAAGATGGGATACAGGAGTATGGCCCGCCGCATCGTTTTTATGTCGCGCCCCTCCAGCTTGAGCGTCAGGTATGCTACAATCATCGCGATCACATAGCCCCCGACGATGCTTCCGTATAGTACCAGCGGCGCATAGGGCATAAGCGCGGGCGTCGCAAGCGTCATGCCATAGACTGCGGCGTTCAGGGGCAGCGTCAGCCCCGTTGCGGGAATAAACAGCAGATACCACAGTATGTCGAGCGCTTTTTTGTTTCCGCCGAAGACCGCTTTTATCACTTGCTTGCCATAAAGTGGGATACATTGCATGCCGCCCGTCATCCAGCGCAGGCGCTGGCGTACCGACGTTTTGAAATCCGCCGGCTGTTCGTCGAAAAATACCGCTTTCCTTGCGGGAATGATGTAATTGCCTTTCAGTATCTGCTGGATGGAAAACTCCACATCCTCGGTGATCGATTTCGTGCTCCAGCCTTCTTCGCCTAACGCGGAAAGCTTAAACGCAAAGCCTGTGCCGCCCACCATGCTGGAAAGCTTCATCTTATGCCGCGGGTGGTGATAAAACCGCATCAGCATCAGCCAATAAAGCGAATATACCTCGCTCACCCAGGAATCGTGGATATTCTTTGTATCGCGGTACCCGAGCGCCACATCCCCGCCGGAAAGAAGCGCGTTGTTCATTTCCGTCAAAAAATCGCTCGCCGCGAGGTTATCCGCGTCAAACACACATACCGCGTCATATTCGTCCGCATAGGTTTTCAAAATACGTTCCATGCCATACGAAAGCGCGTAACCCTTTCCTTTTTTGCACAGGTCATACCGCCGGAATACCACCGCACCGTTTTGTTCCGCCACGCCCGCCGTGTCGTCCGTGCAATTATCCGCTACCACAAACACCCGGAAGTTTCCCTTGTAATCCTGTTTTTTTATGCTGCACAGTAAATTCCCTATTACGTTTTCCTCATTTCGCGCGCACACGATTATGGCAAAGCGGTGTAGCTTTTGCTCCCGCCGCACAAGGTCGCCCGGTTTTTTCAGCCCCCACACAACGGTGATGAGCGTCCATATCATGAGAGGCGCAGTGTATGCCGTAAGCACGATCACGATCCATTTGCAAACCTCCGCGACTATTTCCATTTGCCCATCTCCTTTCTTTACGTCTATTTTATACGGCAAAAGTCATTTATTTATTTAGCAATCCTTACTATTTTATTAATTATTGATACTACAAAATCACTGCCGGGAAACCTTTTGAGATACATATATTTACAATTTTAGATGTTTCAGTATATTTCCGCCGTTTATAAATAGGATTACCACCAAAGACCAGACATGAGGGAACTGTAATGCCATTATTTATACTCTTCGCGGTCGTTGCGCTTTGCATACTCGTAGGCGGCGCATACATAGACGAAGCTATGGAAAAAAAGCAAAAGAAAACAAAGAAAACCGGCAATCACACTACCGGTTCCCGTTCCAGTAACAGATAACAGCGCTTAGCTGATTATATATTCTTTCTCTTGCGGCAAGCCCTGAGGCTTGCCGTTTTGCTTGCGGCCAGCCTGTCCATAAAGGCACGACATCGGCGGCGTGGGTGTTGCTTCGCCGGGCGATACAGACTTCTTATGTTAAAGGGTTCATCCTTTCCCGCGCACAGCGCGGGAAAGGTGGTGATGGGCCGTCCGTCACGTGCGCGGGCGGTTCATCAGGCGCTCCGTCATGGATAAGGCAGGGAGGGCACTCCGCTATGAGAAAAAATGCTGCACTATGATAGAGTAAATCCACAAGCAGAAAGGCGCATTTTTTCTAATCCGTTCTTCACCGCCCACCCACGCGCCGAACGGGGAAAAATAGAGGAAATGGAGAGACGCCCGGCGGGGCAAGGGCGCATCAAATGGTATGCGTGGTGATTAAAACAGAGAAATCGATGCGCATTAGTTACTCCCGCGCAGCGTGCCAACGGAAAACCCATTATTCCACTATGGCGCTGACTTCCTCGCTCCTGCTCCCGAGCCAGACAAAATACTCCGCGTCATAAAATTTCTGCCCAATATCCGTGCCGGAATACGCATCTGCGACAGCCACAACGACAGCAAACACGGTATCCCCCTCCAGATGCAGGAACACATTCGACTCTTGCCCGTCCGGCGTTTGCATTTTGTAGATCCGCGTCCATCTGCCGTTATCCGCCACGCTCGTTTCGGTAATAAACGCCCCGCCGCCGCCCAAAAGCGCGGCGTCCGCTTCGTCCACCATGCTGCCCGGCCGCACGCCCAAAATAGCGGCATCCATTTTCGTGCCTTCAATATTCATCAGCAGGAACGCCCCCGCCGCGTCGTTTAAATAATGCACGGCCATGTTGTAATCCTCGTGCCATTCCACACACATATCGCTCGTCATGAGCTGCCCATGCGCTTCGCCAAGTTCCTGGTTCAAGGCGTCCTTTTGCAGCCCCAGTAGTCCGTTTATCTCAAACGTGGGCAAATCGGCCGCCTGCGGTTCTTCTGGTTGTTCTTCCGCCGGTTCCTCCGGCAGCGCTGTTTCCTGCCCCGCCGGTTCCTCTGGCAGCGCTGTTTCCTGTTCCGCCGGTTCTTCCTGCGCCGCCTGTGTTTCCTGTGCGGCCTGTTCCGCTTCTTCGGCGGCGGCGCTCCTCTCGGCCCTCAAATACAGCACAAACACCACGGCCGCCGCCGCGACAAGCGCCACCACAATGATCAATAGTTTCTTTTTGCCGCCTTTTTGCGGGGTCACCTCTACCGGCTTGGCATTCTTGCTCCTCTTTGCCTTCTTTTCCTTTGCCTCGCCGGCGCTTTTGCCCTTCTTTGCTTTCTTTCCTTTTTTCGGTTCCGGTTCCTGTTCCGGCGCTGCGTCCTCTTCCGCCGCCTTTTCGGGTTCACCGCCCGCGCCCGTTTCCGCAGGCGCCGCTTTTACCGGCGTTTCCGCGCCGGGCAATTCCTCTACCGGCACCGCTTCTTCCGGTGGCTCCGCGCCGGGCAATTCTTCCACAGGCACTGCTTCTTCCGGTGGCTCCGCGCCGGGCAATTCCTCCACCGGCACCGTTTCTGCCGATGTTTCCACGGCGGGTAATTCCTCCGCAGGCGCCGCTATTATAGTTTCTTCTACTAGGGATAATTCTTCCGCGGGCACCTCGTATGCCGCGTCTTTCCCTTTTCTTCGCCGCCCGGTACGGGCAAACAACCCTTTCAGCCTGCCAAACAACCCATTCAGCGCGCCCAAAAACCCCGGTTTCTTTTGTTCTTCCTCCACCGGAGATTCCTGCGCCGGACGCAGGTTCCTGCCGCACCCGGTACAGAACATCATATCGTCTTCCAGTTTTCTGCCGCATCTTGTGCAATACTTTGCCATAATGAGCTTCTCTCACCTCCGGGCCATACCTTTTGCGCGGTTACGCAAAGGCGGCCACTGCCGCTGTCTTGATCCGTTTTGTTCAGCCGACACTCGGGAGCTGGCTCCCGCATTCCTCGCAAAACAGATCCCCTTGTCTGTTGTTTGTACCACACTGCTCGCAAACTACCACATTGGTTCCGGTGGCAATATCCGGTTCCGGCTGTGCCCCCGCCTCGCTGCCCATCGGGTTGCCGCATGCTTTGCAAAAAAGATCTTCCGCCGTATTCTCCGTACCGCACGCTTCACATAAAACGACTAAAACGGCCTGCTCGGGCACCGCATCAAAATCAGCGGATGGGGCAGCCGCGCTTTCTTCGGCTGGCTCGTCCTGCGCGCTCTCGCCGGAAAGCATTGCCTCCAGTTTCCGTTTCGATCTCGGCCATGAGTGCCGCTTCTATCTCCGCCGCGTCCATATCGCCCGCCGTTTCCGTTTCGGTCTCGGTCTCGGCCATGAGTGCCGCTTCTATCTCTGCCGCGTCCATATCGCCCGCCGTTTCCGTTTCGATCTCGGCCATGAGTGCCGCTTCTATCTCCGCCGCGTCCATATCGCCCGCCGTTTCCGTTTCGGTCTCGGCCATGAGTGCCGCTTCTATCTCTGCCGCGTCCATATCGTCCGCCGTTTCCGTTTCGGTCTCGGCCATGAGTGCCGCTTCTATCTCCGCCGCGTCCATATCGCTCGCCGTTTCCGTCTCGGTCTCAGCCATGAGCATCGCGTCTATCTCCGCCGCGTCCATATCGCCTGCCGCTTCCGTTTCGGTCTCGGCCATGAGTGCCGCTTCTATATCCGCCGCGCCCACATCGCCTGCCGCTTCTGTCTCGGTCTCGGCCATGAGCGTTGCATCTATCTCCGCTGCATCGCCTGCCGCTTCTGTCTCGGTCTCGGCTATGAGCATTGCTTCCATCTCCGCCGCGCCTACATCGCCCGCCGTTTCCGGCTGCATATCCGCAGAGATGCCTGAGCGCGTGAGCGTAAGCGCCTTTCTCAGTTCCGCGAGTTCACCCTCTATCCGCTGTATCTGTTCCTCTATCTTTTGTGCGCGAAGCTCGTCCGCCTGCGCGAACGCTTCCCGCAAAAGCGGCGAATCGACCTGCCCCCTCAATTGCTGATATACGATCTCGCCGATCTTCTCGTAAACAGGCGCAAATTCTTCCCTTCCATCCAGCTTTGTCTCCATATTCCCGCACCCTCCTCATTCACTGATTAACCCGTAGCCGCATGTTTTTGTATAACAAGGCGCGCGTCAAATTTTAGGACACACCCCAACCTTTATCATAACAATATTCTACCGAATATGTAAACACCAAAAATGCTTTTCTTATAGGAAATAAGGCGTTATTTTGCTTTTTTACGGTTCCCCGGGCCACATTTGTACATCCCGCGTCATTTTACCCGTGGTTTTCCCGGATTTCGGGCGTTTATGCTACCTGGCCTGTTTGAGCCCTACCATAAAACCAGCGCAACGCAGGTACCCGCGCAAAACAGCACGGGAAACAGGATATCTTTTGCCCGGACGGGATAGCGGTAATAATGCGTGCGTTCGTTTGATTCGCCAAAACCCTTGGACTCCATGGCGCAGGCGAGCGCTTCCGACCAGCGCACGGATTTGACCAAAAGAGGCAGGAGCAGGGCGGGGGAAACTGCGCCCGGATGCAGGCCGCGTGCACGGAATGCCGCGCGTGTTTTTTTGTATTCCGCCCGCATACCGGGCAGCATGCCCCACGCGGCGCAGATACCGTACGTGAATTTGGGGGGCAGCCTAAGCTGCTGCTCGAGGCAGCGCACAAATTCCAGCTTGTCTGTTGTGAGCACAAACACCATGCCGAGGCCGGCAAACGCCAGTATGCGGGAGGAGAGCTGCAAGCCGTTTAACACCGCTATGTCGGTGAAAAGGCCGGTTTGCGCGCCTATGTACGCGTCGCTTTTAAACTGGTAACCTGTGGCGAACATGCCTAAAGCGAGAAGGGCAACGGGAATGAGGAACAGGCCCATATGCCGGTAGTTTACCCCCCGCGACAAAAACAGAAAGGCGACACATACGGCGAACACGGCGAGGTTGAGCGCGGGGCGGTAGAAGAAAGCCAGCAAAATGGCGGGCAGGAATATGCCGATGAATTTACACACCGGGTTCAGTGATTTCATACAGCCGCCCTCCTTCCAAGCGGTAGGTATGGTCCGCGTATTCGCGGGCGAGTTTTTCATCGTGCGTGGAAAAAATGAGCGTGAGGCCGCGGTCCGCCACTTGACTCTGCAATTCCGCCATGAGGGTGCGCAGTGAGTTTCTATCCTGCGCGTAGGTGGGTTCGTCACACACGAGCAGTTCGCACCGGTAGGCGAGCAGCGCCGCCACCGCCAGTCGCCGCTGCTGCCCTTGGCTCAGCATATAGGGGGAGACGAAGCGGTAACGCCACAATCCGGTGGCGCGTAATATGCGTTCGGCTTCCGCGTCGATCTCCGGTTCGCGCAGCACGGTTTTGAGTGACGTGGTGATTTCACCGAGCACGCTGCCCGAAACGAATTGGTCTTGCGGGTTTTGAAACACGAACCCGAGCAAACGGCCTAAGCTGCGCGGGCGCGTTTTTTTGAGCTCACGGCCGCATAATTCTATGCTGCCATCATAGCGGTGCAGGCCGCACAGCGCGCCGAAAAGCGTGCTTTTGCCGCTGCCGGAGGCGCCGGTGACGGCATGGATGCGGCCCCGGTAAAACTGTGCGTCAAGGCCGGACAGGATGGGTTGGCCGCCGATGGTAACGCACACGTCACGCAGCTTGAGGATGGGTTCGGGCGCGCCCGGTTTTGCTGGTTTTTTAGTTTGATAGGGCAGGGAGGGTGCGGATACGCCCAGCTTTTCCAGTTCGGCAAGCGGCAGGTTTTGAGGGCAAACGCCGCGCAGGGCGGTGACGCCTTTGCGCTCTATGACGATGACCTCGTCCGCGATATCCGTCCAGTTATCCAGATGGTGGTCTACGGCGACGATGCCGGTGCCGAACTGATCCCGCATTTGCTGTAGCTTGTTGGCGATCTGCCGCGCGGCGGCGGGGTCGATATTGGCGAACGGTTCATCTAAAAGCAGCCATTTTGGCCGGAGCGCCACCATGCACGCCAACAGGGCTTTTTGCTTTTCACCGCCCGAAAGCGTGACGAGCAGGCGGTCTTTTAAGTGGGTGATGTTGCAAAAGGAGAGGGCGCTATCGATGAGGACGTCCATCTCTTCCGGGGGTGTGCGCACATTTTCCAAGCAGAACACAAGCTCGTTTTTTACCGTATCCATGCAAAATTGCAGGTCGGGGTTTTGGAACATCATGCACACGAGGCGCGCCCGTTCTTCGGGAAAAATGGCGGAGACATCCCGTCCACCGATGGTCACGCCGCCCTGCTTCACCACGCCCGCGTTTTTTGGGTAAAGGCCGCACGCGAGGTACAGGAGCGTGGACTTGCCGCAGCCGGAAGCGCCCGTCAGCACGGTGACGCGCCCCGGTTCTATCGTGAGGGAGGCGTTTTGCAAAATATCATTTTTACCGCTTTGCTCATAGGCAAAGGTGACGTCATTCCAGCTCAGCAAGCGCGTTACCTCAAAAATTCGGTCGTGTATTCGCGGTCGGGGCGCTTTTCGATGAGGCCCTCCGACACCATGAAATCGGCGAGGACATCCCAGCGTTCGGGCGGAAAACCGCCCCATTCGCCGTGGTCATCCAGATAATACGGCGAGATGTAGCGCTGGCTTTCGAGCAGCATTTCATCGCTGACCGGTTCAGTCATATGTTTTTTCAGCAACTGCGCGCAGCCGTCCGGGTCGGAAACCGCGTCTTTGTAGCCGCGGCCTGTGGCAAA
>QMCD01000580.1_pt1 | contig 27096 bp, 28 predicted proteins | sample 1821841 | NCBI WGS metagenome assembly QMCD01 (sample SAMN01991225, study PRJNA193472) | Termite gut metagenome, whole genome shotgun sequencing project. | isolation source: worker | host: Macrotermes natalensis | reverse complement strand
CGAGCTGTTCGACGCGCGGAAGATGATAAAAACGCATCCCTATTTTTCGAAGCACGTCGTCGATTTCGCGCTCACCGAAAAATTGGTGCGCGAGGCTCTCGGCGGCCTGCGCGGCATTGCGGTCATGGGCGGCTTCATCGCAACCGATGCCGAGACGGGCGATGCAACGACCCTCGGGCGCGGCGGCTCGGACTACACCGGAGCTATCGTGGCGGCGGCCCTCGACGCCTCGATCCTCGAAATATGGACGGACGTGGACGGCTTTATGAGCGCCGACCCGCGCATCATCGACAACACCTATCTGATCGAACGGCTCACCTTTTCGGAGGCGATGGAGCTTTGCAATTTCGGCGCGAAGGTGCTTTTCCCCTCGACGATATTCCCCGTCTACCAGAAAAACATCCCGATCCGCGTGCGCAACACATTCAACCCCTCGTCGCCCGGAACATACATCTCGTCCGAAAGCGAGGGCGGCGACCCCAACGCCAAGATCATCAAAGGCATATCCTCGATAGGCGACACCTGCCTGATAACGGTCAAAGGGCTCGGCATGGTGGGGGTCATAGGGGTCAACTATCGCATCTTCAAGGCGCTTTCGAAGGCGGGTATCAGCGTGTTCTTCGTGTCGCAGGCGTCGAGCGAGAGCTCCACTTCGATAGGTGTCAGGCACGAGGACGGCGCGGCGTCGGTAAAGGTGCTTTCCGACGAATTCGCCCAGGAGATACGCCAGGGCGAGATTAACGAGATAATCCCCACATACGACCTCGCCACGGTGGCTGTCGTGGGCGAGAACATGAGGGGGCGCGTGGGTGTGTCGGCCAAACTTTTCGACACGCTGGGGCGCAGCGGCATCAGCATAATCTCGTGTGCGCAGGGTGCGCTGGAAACGAATATCTCGTTCGTCATCGACGCCAAGAACCTGCGAAAAGCCCTCAACGCTCTGCACGACTCATTCCTGTTGTGGGACTATCAGGTGCTCAACCTGTTCATCGCGGGAGTCGGGACGGTGGGCCGCAGTCTGCTCGAACAGATCCGGCAACAGCAACCCAAGTTTCTGAAAGAAAATTCATTGCAGGTGCGTGTGGTGAGTATTGCCAATTCGAGGCGCCACATAATGAACCGCGCCGGGATCGACCTTTCGCGTTGGCGCGAACTGCTCGACACCGAAGGGGTTCCCTCCTCCACCGAGAGTTACCGCGACGCGATCGTGGGCATGAACATCTTCAACCCCGTGTTCGTCGATTGCACGGCCAACGAGGCTATCGCGGCAACCTATCGCGACCTGCTCTCCAATAACGTTTCGGTGGTGACGGCCAACAAGGTGGCGGCATCGGGCGATTTCGACAATTACCTGAAGCTGAAATCGATTTCACGTAAACAGGGGGCCAAATTCCTGTTCGAGACAAATGTCGGCGCGGGACTTCCGATCATCAAAACGATAGGCGATCTGGTGGGTAGCGGCGACAGGATACTGAAGATCGAGGCGGTGGTGAGCGGTACACTCAACTTTATTTTCAACGAGATGAGCGCCGATCTGCCTTTCAGCGCCGCGATCCGCCGGGCAGTCGAGGCGGGTTACGCCGAACCCGACCCGCGCATAGACCTGAGCGGCAAGGATGTGATGCGAAAACTGGTGATTCTCTCCCGCGAGGCGGGTTACAGACTCGACATGAACGATATAGAGGCGCACCTGTTCATTCCCGAAAAGTATTTCGCCGGAACTCTCGACGAGTTTTGGGCGAGTGTGGGCGAGCTCGACGCCGCCTTCGAAGCCCGCCGCCGGGAACTTGCCGCCAAAGGTCTGCGCCAAAGGTTCGTCGCAACGATGTCAGGCGGGCGGGCGAGCGCGGCGCTCGTGGAGGTGGACCCGAAAAGCCCATTCTACGAGCTCGACGGTAGCAACAACGTGATCCTGCTGACCACCGAGCGTTACAAAGACTACCCGATGGAGATCAAGGGCTACGGCGCCGGGGCCGACGTCACCGCCGCCGGGGTATTCGCCGACATCATCAGCATCGCGAATGTTCGTTAGAACATTCGCGATGCTTAAATTACGAGTTACGAGTTACGAGTTACGAATGAAAAAAACAGCCCTGTTCGCATTGTCGTTATTTATTTCGGTCGGCGTGTCGGCACAACGAAATACCCTCGATAAGGTTCATATCCCGCATGTTCCGACCGACACCCTGCCGACAGATCGCGAAGGGGTCCGGATCGTGACCTTCGCCGACGGCACTTTCCGCTTCGTTCCCGCCGATCCCCGAGGCTTTCTGGATGTACCGGCTTACCAAACGCATTGGGACACACTCAATCTGTTCGCATATCGTGATGTCGAACTGCGCGACCTGCCCGAGCGTATCGACATCGAGATGGCCGAAAGCCACGGTTTCCGCGCTCCCGCGTCCGGCAGGATACTTTCGAAATACGGGCCGCGGGGCAGACGCCCCCACAACGGCATCGACATCAAAGTTAAGCACGGAGAGCCGCTTTTCGCCGCTTTCGACGGCATAGTCCGCTATTCGCGCTGGAACTCGGGAGGATTCGGCAATCTGGTCGTCGTGCGCCATCCGAGCGGACTGGAGACCTACTACGCCCACCTTTCGAGGCGCGCCGTGGTGGCCGGAGAGTGGGTCAGGGCAGGAGGGGTGATCGGTTACGGCGGACGGACAGGCCGTGCGACGACCGACCATCTCCACTTCGAGGCACGGTACTCCGACCAGAGTTTCGACCCCGAACGCCTTATCGACTTTTCGGAAGGCACCCTGCGGCGCAGGGACTTCGTTCTGCGTAAGGAGTATTTCAGCATCCGTTCGCGCGCGGTGGAGGGCATCGAGGACGATTCCGATCCGGTGGCTTCCGTCGATTCCCTCGCCCAGGCTGCCGGAGCAGATTCGCTTGCCGTCGCGGTGTCGGCTCTGACGGGCGCCGTGATCGTTCAGGAAGCCCCCAGGCCCGCCGCTCCCGAGCCCGTCTACCACAAGATTCAGAGCGGCGACACGTTGCTGGCCCTTGCCCTCCGATATAACACGACCGTTGCGAAGATCTGCGCCCTCAACGGCATCACCCGCACCACCACCCTGCGCATCGGCCGCAACCTTCGAATCAAATAGAGTGATACCTTGTGAAGGTAATAAATTCACAGTAATTTCCTATATTTGCGGAAATAGATAAGATGTCTCAAAAAAATCGGTAGCTATGATAACAAGAATAAAAATAGACGGGTTCAAGAGTTTACTGGGAGTAGAACTCTTCTTCGGCCCTTTTACTTGTATTGCGGGAGCCAATGCCGCCGGGAAGTCCAATCTATTCGATGCCATCATGTTTCTTGCAAATTTGGCTGATATGACGATTTTGGAAGCTGCAAAATCTATTAGAAGCGAAGAGGAAAAGCATTCGAATATCAAAGACGTTTTTTTCAAGAGCGCAGACAAGAACCATGATTTTATGAGTTTTGAAGTCGACATGCTTGTGCCGGAAACAGGCATTGACGACCTGGGGCAATCCGCCGTTGCAAAGATCACGAGTTTACGATATAAGTTAAAACTAAAATTCAACGGTGTTAATAACACATCTGACCAGCTTCCAATTGAAATAGTCGAGGAATGGCTCAAGCCGATGACTCGTGACGCGGCAAAAAAGAGTATTGGTTTTAAACACAATACGAGTTGGTTGGCTTCGATTTTGAAAGGTAAGCGTTCCGGCGATTTTATCTCGACAGAAGTTGATAAAATTAAGTTGCACCAAGACACGAAAGATCAAGACAGAAGCAGGGGACGGGCAGCAGAATTTATTGCTAATAAAATGCCAAGGACATTGCTCTCAACCGTGACGGCAGAATCACCAACGGCATTTATTGTCAGGCAAGAGATGCGCAACTGGCAAATGCTCCAATTCGAGCCGAGCGCGTTGCGTCAACCCAATTCTTTTCATGAAATAATTAATTCTAAAATTGAAGCTGACGGGCATTATTTACCCGCGACCCTCTACCGTTTGGCGACAGATAACCCTAATGACGTATATCAACAATTGACGAATACCCTTAAGGGTGTTGTTGATGATGTTAAAATGATAGGCGTTGACAAGGACGATAAAAGAGAATTATTAACCCTCATGGTTACATTTAAGAGTGGTTTAATACTACCAGCTCAGTCTCTTTCTGATGGAACTCTACGTTTCTTGGGGTTAGCTGTCATTCAGGAAGACAGTCGTGACGGGGTTATATGCATGGAGGAACCTGAGAATGGGATTAATCCAAAAAAAATATCAGAGATTGTTTCTCTTCTTAGGGAGATGGCATTAGATACTGAGTTAGAGATTGGGAATGATAATCCGATAAGGCAGGTGATAATTAACACACATTCGCCGAAATTAATTGGAATTGTCCCCGAAGATAGTTTGTATTTAGCATGTGAACAGGAAAAATACGATAAATCATTAGGAATGAAAGTTCACTATACTACATTTTCCGTACTCCCCAACACATATTTATTGAAAGTAAAAAAAGTTCATTTACCCGTCACTTCGTTGGATGTGATGTTTGCATACCTCGATAATACGGATAATTTACCATCGATTACTCCCCAAGTGCCGACAAGGAATAGCAGGCACCGAACCAACTATACTGTACGTGATAACATAAATGAACAGTTGTCTCTTTTCAATACCGAGCAATGAACGAAATAAAATACACCTTGATTTCCGACGGTAGTTCGGACAGTACATTACTGGAGGTAATAAAATGGCTATTCAATGATCGTTATCCTACACTATCAGCAAATGGAGGATATTGCGATTTTGGTCAACTACGTAAACCTCCCCGGAATGGAGATATTATTCAAAGGATAAAAATGGCAAATCAGATATTGCCCTTTGATATCTGTTTCTATCATAGAGATGCCGAAAGTACAGACGTCGCTACTTCAATCGTTCAACGTACATCTGAAATAAAGGATGTTCTGTCAGATGATATCAAAAAAGTTGTTGTCTGTGTGATTCCTGTTAAAATGATGGAGTCATGGCTACTTATTGATAGAGAAGCGATAAAAAAAGCTGCCGGTAATCGTAACTACAATGGGAATTTAGATATACCAAAACTAAATAAACTCGAATCGCATCAAAATCCCAAAGATACCCTTCATGGTCTTTTAAAGCAAGCGACAAACAATACTGGTCGGAGACTGAAGAATTTTAACGTGGATCGTGCCGTTCATCGTGTTGCTGAATATATTGAAGATTATCGTCCTCTTCGTGAATTAGAGGCATTTAGAGCCTTTGAAGCAGAAATGCAAAGAGTGGTAGATTTTCATATTCAAAAAATGTAATTCAATTATCTGTCTTAATCCTCCCAAAATCAAGAGTCAAAAGATGATCGACAGAGGAAATAAATGCCTATCTTTACGCGTTTGTTTTGGATGCGAAAGATGGAGGAAAAGATAAGCATACAGGGTGCGAGGGTCAACAACCTCAAGAACATAGACATTGATATTCCGCGCGACAGGCTCGTTGTTGTCACGGGGTTGAGCGGTAGCGGTAAATCGTCGCTCGCCTTCGACACGATCTATGCCGAGGGACAGCGCCGTTACATGGAGACGCTGTCGATCTACGCGCGCCAGTACGTCGGCACGATGGAGCGTCCCGACGTCGACAAGATCACGGGACTCAGTCCCGTCGTGGCCATAGAGCAGAAGACCACGAGTAAAAATCCCCGCTCCACGGTCGGCACCATCACCGAGATCAACGACTTTCTGAGGCTGCTGTTCGCGCGAGCCTCCCGCGCCTACTCTCCCGTCACGGGCGAGGAGATGGTCCACTATACCGACGAGGGAATCGCCGACCTTATTCTGGCCGGTTACGACGGGCGACGGATCGCCCTGCTGGCCCCCATAGTCAAGGGGCGCAAGGGCCACTACCGCGAACTATTCGAGGGTCTGGTGCGCAAGGGTTTCACCTGGGCGCGCATCGACGGCGAGATGACCGAACTCACGGGCGGGATGAAGCTCGATCGCTACAAGGCCCACACTATAGAACTCGTTGTCGACCGCCTCAGGGTCAAGGCCGACGTGCTCGACCGGCTGATGAAAAGCCTTCGGGAGGCGATGCGGCAGGGCAAGGGCACGATGATGCTCTACGACTACGACGCCGACGCCGCGAGATACTATTCGCGCCACCTGATGTGCCCCTCGACGGGGGTTTCGCTGCCCGATCCCGCTCCACACACCTTTTCGTTCAACTCTCCGCAGGGAGCGTGTCCCCATTGCGGAGGCCTGGGCGAGGAGGCGCGTTTCGATGTCTCCAAGATCGTACCCGACCAGCGCAAAAGCATCCGGCAGGGGGCGATCGAGCCGCTCGGCAAGCATAAAAACAATCGCCTCTTCGCCGTTATGGAGGCGTTGGGCAAAAGATACGACTTCACCCTCGACGACCCCGTGGGCACCATAGGCGAGCAGGGTCTGAGTGCCGTTCTTTATGGCGATCCCGAGGCTCTGCGAATAGATATGGGGGCGCTACGTCCGGGCGGATCGGTCGAAATGACCTCGTGGGAGGGTATCTCCGAATGGCTCGAGGGTCAGGAAGAGGACGGCAAGACCGACCGGTGGAGAGAGCAGTTCCTCGTTAAGGAGCCGTGTTCCGTTTGCGGGGGATCGAGGCTCAAGCCCGAAGCGCTGCATTTCCGCATAGGGAACAAGAATATAGCCGACCTGTCGCGCATGTCGATCGAGGAGTTTGCAGGATGGATGCGCGGCGTGGACGAGGTTTTCACTCCCCGCGAACGCGCCATCGCGCGCGAAATAGTGAAAGAGATCGGCGACAGGTTGGGCTTTTTAGTGAAGGTGGGCCTCGGGTATCTGTCGCTCGGGCGTTCGTCGCGCTCGCTGTCGGGCGGCGAGAGCCAGCGCATAAGGCTTGCGACGCAGATCGGCTCGAAACTCGTCAATGTACTCTACATTCTCGACGAGCCGAGCATCGGCCTGCACCAAAGGGACAACCGCCGCCTCATTTCGAGCCTCGAGGAGTTGCGCGACGCCGGAAACTCGGTCATAGTGGTCGAACACGACGAGGAGATGATCCGAAGCGCCGACTACATAGTCGACGTAGGCCCCCTGGCGGGACGCAAAGGGGGCCACATTGTCGCTGCGGGATCGTTGGACGACATTCTCGCCGCCCCGGACAGCATCACCGCCGACTATCTTTCGGGCCGCCGCCGTATCGAAACCCCTGCCGTTCGCCGTCCGGGGAACGGTCAAAACATCACGATAAAAGGTGCGCGGGGCAACAACCTGAAAAACGTGACGGCGGAGTTTCCGCTCGGGCAGATGATATGCGTGACAGGGGTGAGCGGTAGCGGTAAGTCGACCCTCGTGAACGACACTCTGCGCCCCATAGTCAGCCGCGAACTTTACAACTCCTACGGTCAGCCGCTACCCTGTGGCGGCATCGAGGGGTTGGAGAACGTCGACAAGTTAGTGGTCGTCGACCAGTCGCCCATAGGCCGCACCCCGCGCAGCAATCCGGCCACCTATTCGGGGGTTTTCACCGATATCCGCAAACTTTTCGAGCAGACCCCCGATGCGCAGATACGCGGTTTCGGGGCGGGACGCTTCTCATTCAACGTGCGGGGCGGACGGTGCGAGGAGTGCCGCGGCGCGGGGGTGCAGACCATCGAGATGAACTTTCTGCCCGACGTCTATGTCCGGTGTAAGGTGTGCGGCGGTAAACGCTACAACCGCGAAACGCTCGAAGTGCGCTATAAAGGCAAAAACATCAGCGAGGTTTTGGAAATGACCGTCAACATGGCGGTCGAGTTCTTCGCCCACATTCCCAAGATACACACCAAACTGCGCGCCATCCAGAGCGTCGGGCTCGGTTATCTGAAACTCGGCCAACCCTGCACCACACTTTCGGGCGGCGAGAGCCAGCGCATAAAACTTTCGGCCGAACTTGCGCGCCACGACACCGGGCGCACTTTGTATATTTTGGATGAGCCCACCACCGGACTCCACTTCGAGGATGTGCGCCAGCTTCTGGATGTTATCTCGCTACTGGTCGACCGGGGCAACACGATGATAGTGATCGAACACAATCTGGATGTGATAAAAAACGCCGACCACATCATCGACATGGGCCCCGAAGGGGGAGCGGGCGGAGGGGAGATCGTCGCCACGGGCACTCCCGAACAGGTTGCCGCCTGTCCGACGAGTTACACCGGGCAGTTCCTGAAGGAGATGGGACTCTGAAACCCTCTCCACTCTCGATAGTCGGCCGGTGGTTTGGAAAATATTGCCGTCGGTTTTTTTGATGATTCGGAGGTTTTTTAAGCCTCTGTGAAAAAAAATCCTTATGATTATTGCCGTCGGATTCCCCTCCTTCGGAGGGGTGCCCCGAAGGGGCGGGGTGGTTATTAACCGACGGAATAGAAAGCCGTCTCTGTTCTCAGGGCTTCAGCCCAAATAATATGGTTGGGCTGAAGCCCGAAGGGGTGTATAGGGGACTTTTCATCCGTTGGCTAAAGCCAACGGCAATATTTGTTAGGAATTTTCTTTCTACCGAGGGTTGAAACCCTCGGAATTTTTTTGAAGCCATTCCGGGATGAGATCTTTATAGAACCACGATTTCGACAAAAAAATCCGGTGGAGAGACGGGTGAGGGCTCTGCCACCGGACCGGGGGGTTAGTATACAATGCTTGGCATTGCGGTGCAAAGATATAAAAAGTTTTCAAACATGACCATATGGATAACATAATTATTTTTATGATTCGCGCATCTTTGTAGAAAAAGATGCAAAAAAGCGAGCATAAAATAATTGGACAAATTGCGTTGGGTTTTCGTAAACTCCGGAAAGAGAGGAAATTAACACAAGAAGCAGTTTTTTTCGACACTGGTATTAGCATCGCAAGGATCGAGACCGGCAACAGAAACCTCGCGATCGACACCATTGCAAGACTGTGTGAATATTTCGAAATATCGCTGGGCGACTTTTTCAACAGTCTGGAATCATAATCCCCATGAGAGTATTGATACAACGGGTTACGGCGGCGGCGGTGGCGATCGGCGGGGTGGAGCGCGCGCGTATCGGCGCGGGGCTGTTGTTGCTCGTGGGCATCGAGGAGGCCGACGGCGACGAGGATATCGAATGGCTCCCGGGAAAAAACGAGCGGCTGAGGGTTTTCGACGACGAGGCGGGGGTGATGAACCTCGACATCGTTCAGACGGGCGGCGAGGTGTTGGCCGTAAGCCAGTTCACACTCCATGCCTCGACGCGAAAGGGTAACAGGCCCTCTTATATTCGTGCCGCGCGTCCCGAGACAGCCGAGCCGCTTTATGAAAAATTCGCGGCGCGCCTTTCCCGCGAACTCGGTCGTGAGGTGAGCACGGGCGTCTTTGGTGCCGATATGCAGGTGTCGCTCACGAACGACGGGCCCGTCACGATCCTTATCGACAGCAAAGACAGAGAATAACGATTGCATAATCGAAAAATTATCTTATATTTGTGTCGCACCAACCCATAATGCAGCCATGAAGAAACTGTTTGTTCTGTCGATCGCCGCGCTTGCGGCCGCTTCCGTTTCGAGACTTGCCGCCCAAGACCTGAAGCCTTTCGATCCGCTCCCGCCCTCGGAAAATTCCGAACAGGCGTCTCTTGCCGATCACGGCTACCGGCCACTGTACGAATCGGGCTACGAATTGAGCAAGTGGAGGATAGCCCTCGACGTCGCATTCAGTTACCGTACAGCTAAAGCTGCCGAAGGTCAGATCTCCGGAGTAAGCGAAAGCGACTGGCGCCGCTTTGTGAACGGTTTGAGGCCGGGGATCGCGTATGGCATGAGCATCACCCCGTTTTTCAATGACAATTTCGGTGTCGGCCTGAGATTCGCGGGTAATCACTATTCTCACACCAGCGACGGTGGCCTGTCGGATAATATCAACACATTCTATATCGCTCCCGAATTTGTATGGCGGGCGCCCACCTTCGACAACAAAAACGCGTTGATATGGACGGTATCCATCGGCTATCTCGCCTACGGGGAGAAAATGTTGTACTCCGGTAGCATGGCCGAGATCAGGAAAGGCGGATTTAAAACCGCAACGGAGATCGGTTACGATTTCCGGATCGGAGCAAAAAGTTTTTTTGGTCTGAAACTCGGTTTAAGCACCGGAGGCATCCGGATCGATGTGGGCGAAGAGGATCAGATGGAGTCGATAGGCGCCATCGAGATAGGCGGCGGGTTCAGATTTTAACGCCGCGTGCGGAATTAAAGATAAATTTCATACCTTTGTGTCGGCCCGCACTCCGGGCAGAAGTGTAACCAATTGAGAACGAAGATGGATGATCCGTCCCCAGGTAAGCATTGCAGCGGTTTCGTACCTCAATACCATACCGTTCCTGTATGGTCTCCGCCACTCCGATGAGCTGACGGCCGATCTTCTGTTGTCTCCGCCGGCGGGTTGCACCGAGGCGTTCGACAGCCGCAAAGCCGACATCGCGCTGATCCCGGTGGGCGGTCTGCCCCGGATCAAAGACCCCGATTTCGATATTGTTTCCTCGTGGTGCATAGGCGCCGACGGCCCCGTGCGCACGGTGGTGATGACCTCCGACGTGCCGCTTAAAGCCGTGAAAAGGGTGTGGCTCGACAGCCATTCCAACACCTCGGTGCGTCTGGCCCGTCTGCTTGCCGCGAAATATTGGCACATCGCTCCCGAGTGGGCGCCGCTCGACGACTATTCGGTGATCGAAAATCCCGCACCGGGCGATGCGTTCGTGCTGATAGGCGACAAGGTTTTCGAACACGAAGGCCGTTTCGACCACACCTGGGACATGGCCACGGAGTGGCAAAAGCACACGCACCTTCCGTTCGTTTTCGCGGTGTGGGTGGCGCGTAAAAGCGTTTCCGCCGATACTCTCGCCGCCCTCGAAAACGCCCTCACCCTCGGTGTGGAACGAATTTACGAGTCGATCCTCGAAAGTTCCTACGCCGACAGGCCCTACGCCTATGAATATCTGACGCGAAACATAGATTTTTTCTTCGACGAGCAAAAACGGCTGGCGTTGCAGCGCTTCTGGGACGAAGGTCTCCGGTCGCCCCTGCACGCCAATCCCGGCTGACTGATTTCCTACCGGTAAAGGTGCGCCCCTTCGTGCGGCGCGCCGACAAGCGGAGTGAGAAACCACTAAAGAAGGAAATCATGATCACAATTTATCTCAAACAACACGGCAGTGTCATCCGCAACGCCGAGCCCGACCAGTTGGAGGAGCTCGGTTACGACGATGTTCTGTGGATCGACCTGCTCACACCCTCGGTCAAGGAGCAGAAGGCCGTCGAGGATTATCTCGACATAGACCTCCTGACGCGCCAACAGGTCGAGGAGATCGAAAGTTCGTCGAAATATGCCGAAACCGACCGGACGATCGTCGCCAACTCCATATTTTTCGTCCCATCGGGCGACGGCTTCAACCTCGAACCGGTGTCGTTCACGCTGACCGAAGGTTTGTTAGTGTCGGTTCGCGAGGCCGAATCGCGCACCTTTGCCGACGTGGCCAAACGCTTGCAGGTATCCTCCAAACCCTATCCGACTGGTTTTCACCTCTTCGTGTCGATCCTCGAGATTCGCATCGATCTCGACGCCGACATCGTGGAGGCCGAAACACGCAAAATATCGGGACTGAGCAGTCAGGTGGGCGACGAAGTTCGCAGCAACGAACAGCTCATCAAGCACATAAACGCCATTCAGGAGAGCATGATGACCGTTCGAGAAGGTATCTTCGATAGGCAGAGGGTGCTGTCGGGAGTGTTGCGTTCGGAGCAGTTCCCCAACGATGTCTACCCGCGCCTGCAACTCATGATGCGCGACGTGGCGTCGCTAATATCGCACACCGACTTCTCTTTCGAGCGTCTCAACTATCTGAAAGATACCGTGATGGGTCTTATCAACATCGAGCAGAACAAGATCACCAAGATATTCACCGTCGCGTCGGTATTCTTCATGCCCGCGACGCTTATCGCCAGCGTCTACGGTATGAACGTGGTGCTTCCGTGGCAACAGACAGGCGGCCTCGGCTCGTTCTGGATCACGATGCTCTTCATGGTCGTCGCCTCGGGCGTGACCCTCGGGTTTTTCAGATACAAAAAATGGCTCTGATGGAACAGGAAAAAAAACCGCAGGTGTGGCGCTCGCTCGTGGGACTGGCGGCGGGGATCATCCTCTTCGTTGTCTTCGCGATACTTATGGTCTGGATCGGATCGCTGATCCGGTAGATCCGGTTATAGTAAAAAGCCTGCCTCGAATCGGTTCGAGGCAGGCTCTTTTTATTTCAGCGTCATGGTGTAGAGTTTTTCGAGAGCGTCGGCGGCGGCTTCCCACGAGAAGCGCTTTTTCTCTTCGGGGAAATTGGCCTTCAGACGTCGGGCGTTATCGCCAGTATAGAACTTTTCGATCGCGGCGGCGATGCTCTCGGGGGTCGGTTCGCACACGTATCCCGTTACCCCGTCGCGCACGATCTCGGCGAGGCCTCCCACATTCGTAACCACCATCGGCACGTCGAAATGGAAGGAGATCTGCGTCACTCCGCTCTGGGTGGCGCTGCGGTACGGCAACACAAGCAGGTCGGAGAGCGAAAAATAGAGGGGGATCTTGTCGTCGTGGATGAAACGGTCGTGGAGGATCACATCGCCCGAGAGGCCGAGAGTTCCGATCTGCGCGCGGTACTTCTCCGCGTCGTCGTAGAATTCTCCCGCGACGATAAGTTTCCGCCCGGCGGTCTTTCCGTCGCGTTTCATTGCCGCCCATGCCTCCAGAAGCATGTCGAGTCCCTTGTAGGCCCTTACAAGGCCGAAGAACAACACGTACTGCGCTTTGGGATCGAGTTCCAGTCGCGCGGCGGCCTCTTCCCGGGGCAGAGGCGCGCCGAAGTGGTCGAAAATGGGATGCGGCGAGTAGAGACGCGGTTTTTCCGTGTCGAATTCAGCGAGTTCGCGCCCCACCTGCTCCGACATGTAGATAAAGCCGTCCATCGAGCGCACGAAATAGCGGGTGAGGGGGCCGTCGAACCGGCGGCCCTCATGCGGCACGACGTTGTCCAACTGCACAAGGAATTTCGTGCGGCCTCCCCGGCGTTTTGCCACGCGGGCTATCGTTCCGAAACATGGGGCCATCAGCGGCGTCCAGTACTTCAGGATCACGGCGTCGGGGGCCTCACGCCTTATCCGGCGGCCCACCCGTAGCCAGCTCAGAGGATTCACGGTGTTAACGACCCGCTCGATACGCAGACCCTCGGGTAGCTCCCCCCCCCGGAACTGGCTCTTGCCGGGGAATAACCACGAGGGGTACTGTACACTGAATGTGAGGATATTCGCCTCGATCCCGCGCGCGCCGAACACCTCCGCGAGCCTCTCGATGATGGTCGCAATGCCGCCCCGGTATGGGTAAGCAGGGCCTAAGAACGCTATACGTTTCATAAATTACGAATTACGAATTACGAATTACGAATTACGAATAAAGCTACGCAAAACATTTATATCGCGTTAGCACAACTCGTAATTCGTAATTCGTAATTTTTAATTGGCAGGTACTCGCAGTGTGCCGTCGTCGTTATCGGCGACATTGCGCCTCCAGCGCTCGTCGTAACCCGGGAAATCGGGCATCGCGGGGATCGGCGCGCCGGTATCGTTGCCATTGTCGCGGAAACTGCCGTCGTCGTTCTGCTTCTTGACGTTGCCGTCCATGTATTTGACCAACAGGAATTTGTCGAGAGCGTTCCATTTGTCGAAGATATTCCGTGCCATGCCGGTACTGTATTCGGTCAGGTATTTCAGAGTCGCCTCGTGACCTTGTACGTCGTGGAGTTGACCGGCTTCCTTGTCGATGTGCGCTACCTCGGCCAGACGTTGGTTCTCCCACTGGTCGATCTCCTTGCGTATGTCGGCCGAGATCATGTCGTAACGCAGGTAGGCGAAGTTGGCGACGCGGCTCGTGAGCCAGAACATCGACGTGTCGGAATATTCCATAATGTTGCCGTTCTCGGTGCTCAGGCACCAGGGAACTTCGGTCGAGGAGCTGTAAATGGGGGTTAGGGGCGAGGTCGCGGCGTCGTCTGTCCCAAACCACAGGATACCCGAAACACAGGGGGAAACCCAGTTACGCGCCTGTCCCACGAACCAGAAACCGGTCTGCTGGGTGGCGATGGCCCTTTCGTTGAGATAGTGGCTGGCGTCCTCGGGTGCATTGTCTTCGACAGTCCAATCCATCGGCCTCCAGCGATAAGGCAGGTTGTGGCCGCCTGCGCCTATGTCGCGCGTCATATCCATCGGGGTACCTTCATAGTGGTCGCGCATCATGTCGAACACCTCTTTCGGAGATATCTTCTCGCGGGGGGCGACCCACAGCGGCATACGGTTTTTGAGATCGTAACCCATCGCGTAGTCGATGTAGGCGTCCATTCCGTCGGCGAAACGGTTGAAGAACGACCACACACGCGCCTCACATCCGCGGGCGCCGCTGAAATCGAGCGGAGCGTATACATCCGAGAAGCTGAAATCCTTGTCCGAACCTTTATAAAAACCGTTCTCGCGTGCGAATGAGATCACATCGGGCGAGTAGAGGCAATTCTCGGGATCGTCCTTCGGGAACTGCGTGATGCGGGGATGGTTGGCGTGGGCGCTTATCATTCCGTCGGGAATGCGGTGTGCGACCCATACGATGCCTTTGCCGAATTTACCCTTGCTCTGGAGTTCCATTATCCAGGCTTCGTTCCCGTCGGCTATTGAGAACGATTCACCGGACGAGGCGTAACCGTGCGTGGCGGCGAGATCGGCGATAACGGCGATCGCTTCGCGTGCCGTTTTTGCCCTCTGAAGGCCTATGTAAATAAGCGAACCGTAGTCCATTATACCGTTGGGATCGCCCAACTGGGGAAGTCCGCCGTAGGTTGTCTCGCCGATTATGAGGCCGAACTCGTTCATGTTACCCGTGGTGGAGTATGTGACGGCGGCCTGGGGGATATCGCCCATGTATTTGCCGGTGTCCCACTCGGTGACGCGCAACATCGTTCCGGCGGGGTGTGTGGAGCCGTGGTGTTTGTAGAGGGCGCCGTAGAGCTGGTGCGAGTCGGCGGCGTAGGAGACCATAACGCTGCCGTCGGTCGAGGCGCCGCGTGTGACGATAAGGTTGGTGCAGGCCCAAACATCACCGGCGAAAATAGCTGCAAAGATCGCCAAAGCGAAAAAAAAGGATCGTTTCATATAGTTATGAATTAGTAATAATAATTAGTCGTGAGTCTTCAGAGCTTGTTTGGGATTTCCCGCTCTCGCTCTTATCTTTGCAAAGATAAATTTTTTATTCATTTAACTCGTAATTCGTAACTCGTAATTCGTAATTATATATGTCGATCGCCGAAAACCTTGAAGAATTGCGTGCCGCGTTGCCGCCGGGAGTGACGCTCGTGGCCGTGTCGAAAACCCATCCGCCCGAAGCTATTATGGCCGCCTACGACGCCGGACAGCGTGTTTTCGGTGAGAACCGCCCGCAGGAGATGGCCGCCAAACAGGCCGTGTTGCCCGCCGACATCCTTTGGCACCAGATAGGGCACCTGCAAACCAACAAGGTGCGTCTAATTGCGCCTTTCGTGTCGTTCGTCCATTCGGCCGACTCGGCACGCCTGATAGCGGAGATATCGCGCCGGGCGGTGGAGGTCGGAAGGGTGATTGATGTGTTGCTCGAAATACGTATAGCACGCGAGGAGAGTAAGGAGGGGTGGGAGTGGGAGGAACTGCTCGCCTGGCTCGAAGGAGGCCAGTGGCGGCAACTGACCGGAGTACGCTTCAGAGGGGTGATGGGCGTTGCGACCTTCACCGACGAGAAGGCGGTGGTACGCGGCGAGTTCGAGCGGCTTGCCGGGATGCACGCTACCTTGTGCGAAAGGTTTTTCGGCGCCGGTTTCGATATTCTTTCGATGGGCATGTCCGACGACTATCCCCTTGCCGTGGAGTGCGGCTCGACGATGGTGCGCATCGGCAGCCTTATCTTCGGCGAGCGGCGTTACGTTAGATAAAAAAAGCCTCCCGGAGGAAGCTTTTTTCGTCAGCCTTTGTAGATGACGGGATCGGTCGAGCGGGGATAGGTCCTCTCTTCCTGGATTTTACCGTCCTGCTTGTGGATTCTCAGCGATGAGGGTTGGTGATTTTTCGCCACCCGGATCATTTCGCCTACCACCTCTTTTTTCGTCGTGCCTTTCGCGATGGCGTGATTTTTACCTTCGCGGTGTCCTTCCCAGCCCTTCTCGGACTTCGTGACAGAATAATAATGTCTCATGATATCAGCATTTAAAGTTAAAAGATATTTAGCTGATTATCTATGAGCAACTTTCATGCCTTGTTGTCCGGCTAAGTCTCTTTCGATGTTCCTTTTTTGTATTTCGAGGTGCTGTTGCCGTATTTTAAACGATATTGCGCCGGTGTCATGCCGAACTCCTTGCGGAACAGGCGGATGAAGTACGACGGATTGGGAAAGCGGCACTCTATCGCGATGAGTGTGATGTCGCGGTCGGTCGAGATCACCTGCAGGCGCGAGTGCATAAGCCTCTGACGAATGACCCAGCGGTGGGGCGGTTCGTTGTAATACTCCTTGAACTTCTTTTTGAACGACGAAAGACTGCGATTGGTCCTTTCGGCGAACTGTTCGAGCGTGATGTCCGAAAAGACGTAATCGCGCAGTTGTCTCTCCATGAGTTCTTTTTCGGGATCGGTACTGCTGAGCACGCGTGTGCGCAGACACCCCTCGGGACGTGAAATTATGTGATAGACGAGCGAGGTGAGGGTGAGCGACTCGGCGGTGGAGTCCTGGGCGTAGTAGCCGTCGCGCAGGTTTTTACCGACCGCCGCGAAGAAATTACGCAGGGCGTCCCAGCCGGGCGAAACCACATACTCGCGAAGCATACACTCCTCGCAGGTGTGGTGGACGCTGGTGTCGATATTGTAGCCGACACCCAGTTCGGCGATGATGCGGCCGATCTGTTCGGAGGTGTAGAAAAACAATATCTGCTCGAAGGGCTTCCGGCCGTCGGGCACCTCTTCGACATAGTGTGTGCCTTTGGCCAGGAAAAACACATCTCCCGGGGTGACCTCGCACCGCAGGTCGCCCGTGTAGATGAATTTATAGCCGCTCACGACATATCCGATCACATATCTGGTGGCCGCGAACGATCGAATACCCATCATTTGAGTTTCGGACGTGCGAACAATGACCGGTTGGCGGAGATCGCCTTTCGGGAGCGGTTCGACCGACTGTCTCTGAGGATGGCGGATCGATTGCCTGGCGGCTTTTCGTTTCATTTCGGCGGGACTCATGGGTTCTGTTCTTTTGGGCGAATATACAACTATATATTGTATTAAGCAACAGTGAGAGGGGTTGATATTGTGCGGCCACGTATAATATCCGGCAATAATATGGGTCAAAAGGCTGAAAAACAAAAGTATATAGCGTGCGTATAATCGCGATCCGGGAACAAAACAATGCAATAAAATATTTATTTTAGCACAAATGTAATCCAATCCGCTATTGAAATATAGCAAATGGGATATTACGAAACACGAACAGTGTGTGAAGTGTGGATGAAAGTTGCATATAACGAACTTTCAACGTCGTCGGACGGTGGTGGAATTTCAGAAATTTGTGGTTATGGAGAAAAACGAATATGCCGGTCAGGGAATCGGGATACCCAGGACGGGCAACAGGTTGGAAGCACAGGCGGCAGCCAGAACGAGGCAATAGAGGATCGTGGACGCCAACGCCGTTTTTCCGGAGAAGGCATACGGAACACTCAGCGCGCAGGGGATGGCCGCAAGGGCGAAAAATGTGGCCGAGGTGCTCGGAAGCGGCGCAGAAGCCGCCACCGCCAACAGCGCCAGCAAGGTGTGTTGCATGAATCTGTATTGCGTTTTCCGAACGTTCTTTTTATGACCGAGCGCCCATAATATCCCGACCAGGGTAAGGGCCGACAGCGGAACGGCGACTCCGAGTCCGGAGAGCGGCAGAGCCTCCCACACGCTCAGGTGTTCGAAGGTGCATCTCCGAAGTTCGCTCCGGATGAAACCCGCCCCGTCGCCCGTCGCCCAGTGGATGAACCCCGCGGCCATGACAGGCAGGAGCAGTCCCGCCAGGCAGACAATCATTTCGCGCCCCGACCGGCGGTATATCACGAGGGCGGCGATCGCGATGACGGGAACGACCACAGCGGCGGGTGCGTACAACAGTGGAATGATCCCCAGATAGAATCCCGCGTGGAAAACTTGCGTGAAGCCGTATCCCTTATGGAACGAAAACGCAAGTTGTCTCGTCGCGAGGGCCGACAGCCATGCGACCGCGAGCGACGCCAGAGCTTCGCCGGAAACGGTCATGCCTCCGGCGCAGACAAGGAAAATTTGTGCGGGCAGATAGTTGCGGCTTGCGGCGGGAGCGTATTTAACGGTCAGTTGAACGACTACCAGAAGAGTCCACACCACGATCATGGCAGCCACTGCGGCGGCGAACCACGGACGGGCCGCGGTGAGGCGGGTCAGTGCGGCGGCGAGAGGCATCCCGTCCTCGAAAGGCGCCTCGACGGGCATGGGCGCAAGCAGATAGCGGGCGACGAAAAGCGCCGCCAACAGCGCACAGATGAGCGCCGACACCACGAAAGATTGCCGCGAAGCGTTCATGCCTATTGTGAATTTGATAATTTGGTGATATGGTGATTTTTTTCGCGTAGCCAATTATCAAATCACCAAATCACCAAATCATCAAATTAAATCCCGTCCGATATCGCGCCTGAAGTACATTCCCTCGAACGAGATACCCGCGATGGCGGCGTAACTTGCCGCGAGAGCCTCTGCCATCGTTTCGCCGAGCGAGGTGACGGCAAGGACACGTCCTCCCGAGGTGACCGTTTCTTCTCCCGCGCGCCGGGTTCCGGCATGGAAGATCGTCGTCCGGTCGCCCGACGGGGTAGTCACAAGGCCGTCGATCGGAAGCCCCTTTCGGTAGTCGCCCGGATAGCCTCCCGAGACGCACACCACGGTCGTCGCCCAGAGGGGCGAGACGGTGAGAGTGTATCCGTCGAGGGTGCCGCAAACGATCCCTTCGAAGAGCTCGACGGCGTCGCTTGTGATGCGCGGGAAGACCACTTCTGTCTCCGGGTCGCCCATCCTGACGTTGTACTCGATCACGAAAGGCTCGCCGCCGACATTCATCAATCCGATGAAAATAAATCCTTTATAGTCGATGCCTTCCGCTGCGAGACCTTCCACAGTGGGCTTCACGATACGCTCCTCGACCTTGCGCATGAACTCGGTGTCGGCGAAGGGAACGGGCGAAACGGCGCCCATGCCGCCCGTGTTGGGGCCGGTGTCGCCTTCGCCGATACGTTTGTAGTCCTTGGCAACCGGAAGTATTTTATAGTTCGTGCCGTCGGTGGCGACGAAAACCGAACATTCGATCCCCGCGAGGTACTCTTCGATGACGACACGCGAGCCCGCCGCGCCGAATTTTCCCGACAGCATCTCGGCAAGCTCGGCTTTGGCTTCGGGAAGAGTGTGCGGGATGACGACCCCTTTGCCCGCCGCGAGTCCGTCGGCTTTAAGCACATAGGGCGGGGTCAGGGTCTCCAGAAAGGCCTCTCCCTCGACCGTGTCGTTCTTTGTGAAGGTGCGGTAGGCGGCGGTCGGGATCGCGTGGCGCACCATGAACGCCTTCGCGAAATCTTTGCTCCCTTCGAGGCGCGCCCCGGCTTCGGAGGGCCCCGCCACCGGAACGAACTTCAACTCGTCGTCGCTCCCGAAGAAATCGGCGATGCCTTTCGTGAGGGGTTCTTCGGGCCCCACTACCACAAGGCCCACGCCGTGGTGCAGCACGAACTGCTTGATGGCGCCGAAGTTGGTCGCCTCCATATCGACGTTCACGCCACACGCCGCAGTACCGGCGTTCCCGGAGGCGATATATAGTTTTCCGCAGCGGGGACTCGCCGCGATACTTTGCGCGATGGCGTGTTCTCTTCCGCCGCCGCCCAACAACAGTATGTTTATCTTTTCGGGTAACTTCATCTTACTAAAATTTGATGATTTGATAATTTGATGATTTGATAATTAGTTGTTTTTTCTGCGTAGCTCATTATCAAATTATCAAATCACCAAATCATCTAATTAATAAACGGTTTTATTATCTCATTCAACTTTTCACTCTCCACCAAAAAGCCGTCGTGGCCGAAGTCGGACTCTATGAGGCGCATCTCGCCAAGGGGCAAGGCGTTCGCCAAAAATTCCTGTTCGACGGGCGGAATGATTATATCGCTCGTTATGCCCACCACCAACACCGGGCAGGTGATCCGGGACAATGCCGCCTCGACCCCTCCCCGGCCGCGCCCCACATCGTGGGAGTCGAAAGCCTCGGTGATCGTCCAGTAGGAATAGGCGTCGAAACGGCGGATGAATTTCTCACCCTGATATTGCTGATATGTCGCGGCCCTGTGGCCCGTGCGGCGCAGAGCGTCGTCGGGATCCTGCTGGGTGGCGTTGTAGGCGAGCGATCCGCGATACGACAGAAGCGCTATCGAACGCGCCGCGGCAAGACCCTTTTGCGCTGCGTCGGGACGGCGTTCACCCCAAGTTCCGTCGGCGGCGATAGCCATGCGGTGGCTCTCGTTGAGGGCTATGTCCCAGGGAGTGGTGCGCGCCGAACAGACCGCCACGACGAGCCTTTCGGCGAATCCGGGGCGCAAAAGCTCCATTTCGAGGGCCTGAAAACCTCCTATCGAACCTCCGACGGCGGCCCTCACGCGCGATATGCCCAGATGGTCGGCCAAGAGCAGGTTCGCCCGCGCCATGTCGCGCATCGTGATGAACGGAAAATCGCCGTACCATCTCTCGCCCGTGGCGGGGTTGGTGCTCATGGGGCCCGTCGTGCCGTAAGGCGAGCCGAGGATGTTGGCGCAGACGGTGAAATATTTCGCAGGGTCGAGGAAACGGTCTTTTTCGACGGTTCCGGGCCACCAGTCGGCGACGTCGCTGTTGGCCGTGAGCGCATGGCACACCCACACTATGTTATCCTCCCCACGCTCGCCGAAAGTATGATAGGCGATCACCAGTTCGGGCAGAACCTCGCCGCATTCGAGCTCGAACGGCTCCGGGTGCCTGTAAAACCTTACACTCATAATGAGCGCAAAAATACGAAATTAAATGTGGTATTGATTGCCGATGCCGTGAAAAAACTCTTCGAGCGACACTTCGAAATAGTCGCACAGGATCACAATAGTGGTGAGAGACAGATTCGTACTGCCCGCTTCGATTCGTCCGATGCTGAGGCCGGTATCCTCTTTCGCAACGTTTTGCGTGATCTTCAGTTCTTTCCTGATATCACGAACCCTCTCCGCGACCTGTCGGAGTACTTTATCGTCGCGTCTTTCTCTCATAGATTATACAAAGAACGGGAATCGTAATAAAAAATATCACAGTACTGTGATAATATGAAAAATTTAATTACCTTTGTCCCCGGATAAATTTATAACCCGACCTTATCCGAAGCCGTCCGGCGGAAAAGTTTTCCCCCAAGAGCATTCCGCCGGATTTTTTGTAATTAAAACCGAGAGAAAGATTGTCATTCCGAGTAAATGCGATCAGAAGAGTTGAAGAGCAAGAACCGACTCTGTCGGGATGACATTTTTAGAATCGAGCAGGAGAAGTGCTCTTTAGATCGGATATTGATTGCCGATGCCGTGAAAAAACTCTTCGAGCGACACTTCGAAATAGTCGCACAGGATTACAATAGTCGTGAGAGACAGATTCATACTGCCCGCTTCGATTCGTCCGATGCTGAGGCTGGTGTCATCTTCAACGACATCTTGCGTGATCTTCAGTTCTTTCCTGATATCACGAATCCTCTCCGCGACCTGTCGGAGTACTTTATCGTCGCGCCTTTGTGCCATAGATTTTACAAAGGACGGGAATTTGAAAAATTATTCTTGCGAACTTGCAAGAATGAAAGGGATTTTATATCTTTGTCCCCAGATAAATTTATAACCCGAATTTATGCGGAGCCGTCCGGCGGAAAAGTTTTCCCCCCATGAACATTCCGCCGGATTTTTTATCTGTTTTCTCGATTTATAATAGAAAAAACGGATCAGTGTAAAAAACAGGTGGAGAGCACGAGAGCCCGGAAGATTATAACCATGTCATTCCGAGCGAGGTGCGGGCTAAGGAGGATATGTCAAACAATGTGTTTGCTTCACACCGACGAGGAATCTACCGAATATATCATAAGGTAGATCTCTCGTCGCCGAATAGAAACGGATTGAGAACCGTTATCTTTTCCGATTCGGCTCTGTCGGGATGACATGTTTTATGATCGAGCGGGAGAAGTGCTTTTTAAATGGGATACTGGTTGCCGATACCGCGGAAAAAATCTTCGAGCGACACTTCGAAATAGTCGCACAGGATAACGATTGAGGTGATAGTCAGGTTTAGAGGCGAAGACTCGATGTTCCCGACATTAATGCCGGTATCTTCAATCACGGTTGTTTGCGTGATCTTCAGTTCTTTCCTGATCTCACGAATCCTGTCCGCCACCTGGCGGAGCACTTTTTCATCACGTCTTAGCGCCATAGATTCTACAAAGGACGCAAATTGCATACTTTTATTCTACTAAATGCCGTAGAATGAATTTTTTTACTACCTTTGTCCCGTGATACTTTAATAAGGTATCGGTCTGAGGAGCTTCGAAAGACTCCCGTCCGGCGGAAAAGTGACCCCCCAAGGACTCTCCGCCGGATTTTTTATCTGTTTTCTCGATTTATCATAGAAAAAACGGATCAGCGTAAAAAGCAGGTGAAGGGAGGTAATTCCCGTTAGGGAATATCTATTGGTAGAAATATGATTTGTAACGGATATCTCGGACGAAGACAAGGGTCGGAGATGTGCGGGTCTGCCCGTCGTCCGTCGCGGATACGCATCCGGTCGCGGCGGACGACGGGATGATTTTTCGGGTGTCCGACCCTTGTCTTCGTCCGTGATTTCGGGACTGCCGGGGGTTTCTACCGATAGATGCATCCTTACAGGATGCGAAGCACTATTTCCTTTATCAGGTTTTTATATTGATCCTATAAATGCCTTTAAAATGAAAACAATACATGTCAAGATAGAGAGGAACAAGGATGGATTCGGAGTTTACGCCGAGAATGAAGTTTTTTCCGGCATGGGCGATACATTGGATCTGGCTGTTCGCAATATGACCGAAGGTATGAACCTATACGTCGAAACGATGAAAGAAGCCCAAATGCCATATCCGGTGTGGCTGGATGACATTTTGTAGATCGAGCAGGGGAAGTGCTCTTTAGATGGGATATTGGTTGCCGATGCCGCGGAAAAAATCTTCGAGCGACACTTCGAAATAGTCGCAGAGGATCGCGACCGTGGTCATCGTCAGATTTTGGGCTTTCGATTCGATGACGCTGACATTGACACCGATGTCTTCAAAGACGACATCCTGAGTGATCTTGAGTTCTTTCCTTATCTCACGGATCCTGTCTGCAATCTGACGAAGCAGTTGATCGTCGCGCCTTTTTTTATTCATAACATTGCAAAGAACGGGAAATGAAAATCTTATCCCATCTATATAGATGGGATTTGAAAAAGTTTTACTACCTTTGTTCCGTGATACTTTAATTAAGGTATCGGTCTGAGGAGCTTCGAAAGACTCCCGTCCGGCGGAAAAGTGCCCCCCCAAGGACTCTCCGCCGGATTTTTATTATCTTTGTTTTTATGAAAGAAGTCGAAATCCGTCCGATCGAGGGGCGGGATCATCGTTTGCTGGAGGAGTTCCTCTATCAGACCATTTTTATTCCCGAGGGGGTGGAGCCTCCCGCGCGCGAGATAATCTTCCTGCCCGAGATATTCGTCTATATCGACGGTTTCGGCGCTGAGGACGACCTCGGTGTCGTGGCCGAGGCGGACGGAGAGGTCGTGGGAGCGGCGTGGACACGTATCATACCCGCGTTCGGACATATCGACGGGGCTACCCCCGAACTCGCGATCTCGATGTTGCCGGGTTGGCGTGGGCGGGGCGTGGGAAGCCGCATGATGGAACGCCTTTTCGGGATGCTACGTGAGCGCGGCTACCGCCGAACCTCGCTCTCGGTGCAGAAAGACAACCCCGCCGTGAGGTTCTACAAGCGGTTGGGGTATGCCATAGTGGACGAGCGCCCCGATGGCGCCGGTCATGAAGACTATTTGATGGTTAAGGATTTATGCTGAAGGCGTTCTACTCGGAGGGCGCCGTGGAGGCGGGATGCGACGAGGCGGGGCGCGGATGCCTTGCCGGGCCTGTATTCGCGGCGGCGGTGGTGCTGCCTGCCGGATTTTCGCATCCGCTGCTCAACGACTCGAAAAAGATGACCGCACGTGATCGCGACACCCTGCGCGAAGTGATAGAGAGCGAGGCCGCCGCGTGGGCCGTGGAGAGCGTTTCCGCCGAACGGATCGACCAGATAAATATCCTCAACGCCTCTTTTGAAGCCATGTCCGGAGCGGTTGCGAGGTTGGGTATCGCTCCTGAACTGCTGCTCATAGACGGTAACCGTTTTCGCACGACGCTCAGTATTCCCTATAAGTGCATCGTTGGCGGCGACGGGCTCTACGCCTCGATCGCTGCGGCATCGGTGCTTGCAAAGACCCACCGCGACGAATACATGGAGCGTCTTGCGTCGGAGTTTCCCGAATACGGATGGCTCAAAAACAAGGGATATCCCACGCGCGAACATCGCGACGCAATAGCCCGCCACGGCCTCTCTCCCCACCACCGCAAAACTTTCCGTTCGGGCGTGGGGCAACAGACGCTGTTTTAAATTATGAATTACGGCTAACGCAGAATTTATACCGCGTAGCTGATTCTTAATTTTTAATTCTTAATTGTAGTCGGGGTGCCGTTTAAGCCAGACGTGTGCGAAGCGGCAGGTGGCGGCGCATTCGAGCCCCTCGGAACGCGCCCAGTCGTACGCTCCCTGTACCAGTGCCGAACCTATGCCGCGCTGATATGGGACGATGGTGTGCAGAATGTCGAGCGCGCCGTCGTGCAGATAGTACTCGGCGTAGGCAATGGAGCCCTCTTCCCACACTTCGAAGCGGCGGTCCTCGGGCTTGTGAATGACTTTATATTCGCTCATAACAGTAGGAATTTATACCTCCTCCAGCATATTTCGCGCCAAACTGCACTCGCCCGCAAACCTTCGCGCAGCTATATCAGTTCTATGTCGGCGAATTTTCCGTCGAGGTGGCGGCGGGTCTTGTCGGGGTGTATGTCGGCGATGGTAACCAAAAGGCCTGTCTCCTCTACGCTTCCGAAATCGGGGTTGGTTACTGTTCCGAAGACCTTCATCGTGGGCGAGAGGTTCATGTAGGAGTTGATCAGGGGCGGGACGTTTTCCTCGTGCTGCCTCACCTGGCGATAGAGGATTTTGAGATCTTCGGCATAGCTTCCGCCGTCGAAAATCGCCGCCATCCGTTCCTCGTCGATGTCGAGCCGGACGGGATTTATCGGATCGAGCAGGTTCTCGTTGTCGGGGAAATATTTCCCCAGAAAATAGAGCAGGATGTTGCGTGCCTGGCGGTTGTAGTCGCCGTACATCGTAACCTTGCCGAAAAAGTATTTCGCCGTCGGGTTTTGCTTTATAAGTGCACCCAGGCCGTCCCACAGATTGTCGAGCGCGTAGATTATCTTCGGGTTGCGTGTTCCGTGCGGCCCCTGGCGCGGGATGACGAACGAACGACCGAGTTCGATCGTGTACGGCAGGTACTTGGTGCGGAAAAGGTCGCTGAAGCGGAAATAGTGCTCGCTCGAGAGGTGCTTGGGGTGGGAGGTAGTCGAGACGATGAAGCGGTATCCGCCAAGGATCTCGCGCGCCGCAGGATCCCACACGACGAGCTGGCTGTATCCGTCGGAGGCGCGGTCGTCGTCGTCGATATCGACGCTTTCTCCGGTGCCGCCGCCCGCACCACGGAAAGCCAACTCCCGAAGGCGCCCGATCTCGAGCATGGTGTGTGGGCAGTCGGTCGCCGAGATGACATACAGTTCGTTGCCGCCCCTGCCCGTACGCCTCAAAAGACGCCCGGGGGTCAACTCACCCTCGATCAGCTCAGGGGATACAGGTTCTATGATCTCTTTCATTGGCTCCTCCCCTCTCTATTGTTAGTCGTTCTCGTCCTCGTCGTCGTCCGATGCGATCTCTTCGGCTCCCTTGATGTCGTCGTCGTAATATCCCTTGTCCTCCTCCTCTTCGGGGTCGTCGTCGATCTTGACATCGACCTTGACAAGGTAGTTGATGTCGGGGGTTTCGAGCAGTACTGCGTAGAAAAAGTCGCCCGGCCCCTTCTCGATACGGATCATTTTGTCGGTGTATCCGACAGGGTATTGCTTTTTTAGCTCCTCCTGCAACTCAGGCGAGAGATTATGGTAGCTGACAATCAGTCTTTTCTTGGTCGGTATGGCCTCTGTGCCCATTTGTAACTGTTTTTGGATCGTGAATTTTGTGCAAGTATACACAAATTTCGGGAAATGGTGCGGCCGCCGCAAAATTTTTGTTAATTTTACACAAAATACCCTGAGATAGTACGATGGAAAACAGGATACGGTTGCTGCGTGAAACGCTCGAGCGCCACAATCGCAAATATTATGTGGAGAACGCGCCGGAGATCGATGATCGGGAGTTCGACCGCCTGATGAGGGAACTTGCCGATCTGGAGGCGGCGCATCCCGAGTTCGACGACCCCTCGTCGCCCACGCGGCGGGTGGGAAGCGACCTTTCGGGCGGGTTCGAAACGGTGGCCCACCGGTGGGCGATGCTGTCGCTGGCAAACACCTATTCGATGGAGGAGGTGGAGGATTTCTGCCGGCGGGTCTCGGTGGAGGCCGGAGATGAGGTGGAATATGTGTGCGAGCTGAAGTTCGACGGCACGGCGATCTCGCTCACATACGAAAACGGGGTGCTGGCAAGGGCCGTAACGCGCGGCGACGGCGTTTCGGGCGACGATGTTACGGAGAATGTGCGCACGATTCACTCCATACCTTTGAAGTTACATGAGCCTCCTG
>QMCD01000503.1_pt1 | contig 27105 bp, 22 predicted proteins | sample 1821841 | NCBI WGS metagenome assembly QMCD01 (sample SAMN01991225, study PRJNA193472) | Termite gut metagenome, whole genome shotgun sequencing project. | isolation source: worker | host: Macrotermes natalensis | reverse complement strand
TATATTGGGAAAAAGGCTCGGGAGCCATACCCGGCCCCTGAGCCTCATTAAAATCTTGTCATTGAAAGCCTTTTTACAGAAAAAGTTTCACAGGCCCCCGCAAAGCGCGGGCGCGATCACTTGTTTTGTGACGGTCAACGCCGTGGACGGCACGATACTAGACCGGGGGCTGATGTATTAAACAGTAATATCCAGCCCGCCGCCAACGCCCACCTGCTTCATCCGCTGCTCGGCCCGAAGCTCGATCTCTTTGATCTCCCGCTCAAACTCGTCCAGCTCTTCTTCGGCCTGCCGTTCGCGTTTTTCCCTGTGCTGCTGCTCAAAACGCCAGTCCGCTTCGGCTTGCCCGTCCTGGTCTTCTTCTACCCTGCGGTGTTCCGCCGCCTGCGTGTTCTGCACCGTGTCCATCTCTTCCACGGCGCGTTCCTGTTCCAGTTGTGCCTGAAATTCTTTAGCCTGATCCGATTCGTGCGCTTTTTCTCCCGCAACGCGCGCCGCGTTCACCGTTTGTTGCAGCATAACCTGTGTATCGATCCCGCGTAGCATGACACAACCTCCTTCCTTTTACTGCCTCACTGCTGTCTCATTTTTCTTCTTTACGCCCGCTGTAGTGGTACGTCATCGTTTCAATGTCTTTCTTTTCCCTGTAATATGTGACAAAACGGTTTTCCTGCCTGATTTGCAGGTTACACGAGCCTATGGAAATCTTTGTTCCCGGGTACACCGTATCCGCCACATGAATGCGCCCGTCTTGCGCGCTTTGCATCGCTTCCTCCAGTTCCGTAAGCTGCTGCGTTAAAAGCGACCTCTGCTTTAAAAGCTCCCCCAGCTTCACTTTCAATTCCGCCGCAGCCTTTGGATTGTTCTTGGGGTTATTGGGGTTTGCCGCCGCGTCCAGCGCCAGCTTCAGCCGCCCCAGGCCCGCGTCATATGTCGGCAGCGCATCCTGTATTTCCTTGTATTTGTTGCGCTTCGCCGGCGATATCCCAATTTCTATATTTGTAGCGGTCCCCGAGTCCGCACCTATGGACTTGGCGGCCACATACTCCCCTGCGCTCACCGTTCCTCCAATAATCGCCCCTTTTCCTTTAGTGACATCCACAAAGCCTTCGCTCATGATCACGCTGTGAAGCACGAATTCCGCAGTCACGCTCTGCCTGCCGTCCACCGTGGCGCGTTCAATATATTTCGCGCTGATCCTGCCATCCGCTTTCAGAATCGCTTTGTCCGAACCGCTTACACCGTTTTTAGCGACGATATCGCCGCCCGCGGTAAGCTCCGCGCTTTCTATCATCCCATGTACCACAATATTTCCATTGGCGTTGATGGAAAACCCGGCGTTCACATTGCCCATCACCTCTACGTCGCCTTCAAACGCAATGTTACCCACCGTCATATCCACATCGCCGCCTATCTTCACAGACGCCGAAACGTTTATTTCCCCGTCTACAAATTCCAATCTGCCGTCTATCGCCGAAAGCAGTGTGCGCCCGTCTTCGGAATAGGTCATATTCCGCCCCTTGGGAAGCGCCACTTCCACGCCATCCTTCGCGGAGACGGTGTTTCCGCAAACATCAAACCCCGCTTCCCCTTTTGTCGGCGATGTGCGCGTCACAAGCTCCTGCCCCTTGTTCACCCGCGTAAACTGGTTCACCTCACGGAAATTGATCTTCTCTTCGTCATTCGCCGCCTGCAGCGCCTGTTTCCCAAAACCCTCCACCTCAAAGTGATAGATCAGCTTCGCGTTTATGCCGTTTACCGGCTTTTTACCTTCCGCTATAAGCTCCTTTTTGTAAAACTGTTTTTCCGCCAGCATCCGCTCGATCAGCTCTTCGTTGATCCCCGCCACAACCTTATACTTCGCCCTAAGGTCGTCAAGCAGCTCCTCTTTACTGAGCTCCCTTCCGCCCACATCACCAGGAAAAAGCGTCAGGTACGCAAACATGCGGTATTTATCTACCTCGGCGTCAAAGTCTTCATTTAATATCACTTCCGCCTGCGCGTCGGCCACCTTTACTTTTGCCGTACTTTTTCCGGAAATCGTCCTGCTTATGAGCCCTAGGTCGGCGCCTTCTATATTCTTGCGTTTGATATACGCGATCATTTGCAGCGTATCCGCACGCCCTTCTTCATCCGATAATTGCAGATATACGCCATCATCCTCAAAATATAAATCGAGTCCCTTAATACCGGTATGCGAGTTCATTTTTTCTTCCACCATACTTTTTTTTAAAACACCTCTTCAATATATATTATACTATACTATCGTTATAAACATTTAAAACTTAATTATCATGCCCGGCACTAAATCAAGGCCATGAGATGTTAAAATCGGCAAATAAGCAAGAAAAAAACGTAGAATCGCCGCCCATTACCCGATCTGCATCTTTTCTTGTATCCGCTTGATTGCTTTAGAATGAATCTGCGATACGCGCGATTCCGATACATTCAGAACCTGCGCGATTTCCTTCAATAAAAGTTCCTTACGGTAATAAAGGTCTATAACCAGCTTTTCGTTTTCCGGCAAGTCGTCCAGCACTGCCGTCAAAAGCTTAAGCGTTTCCTTTTTCTCCAAATGCTGCTCGGGCATCGCGTCCTCGTCGCTGTCCTGCAAGGTATCGATCACTTTGATCGGCTCCTCGCCCGCGTTAGAGGAAATCACGCTCTCGAAATGGATGATGCTGTACAGATATTCGTTATCGACCGCTTCTTTCACCTGATTCGGCGTAAGATCCAGCACATCCGCAACTTCCTGCTCGGAAGGCTGCCTGCCTATCTGCGCCGAAAGCGAGTCGTACGTTTGCTTCACTTTTTTGATACGCGTGCGCATACTGCTCGATATCCAGTCCTGCTTGCGCATATAATCCAATATTTCACCCTGTATCCGCTTGCTTGCGTATGTTTCAAATTTCACGTTGCGCAGCATGTCAAATTTACTGATCGCGTCCATCAGGCCGATCACACCGTTTGACAAAAGGTCGTCATAGTCACTTTGATTTTTATAAGTGGGCATCATCCTTAAAACGATTCGTTTGACCAGATATAAATAATGCATCAACAAAGCGTTCTTGTTTTCCACGCTTTTATCGGCAAAATATTCTTCCCACAGTGGCCCGGCCTGCTCATCCGTCTTTTTTACAGCCGCTTTGTTTATATCATCCATGCATATAGCATTCTTCCTAAAAAAGAATCCCCCTATTGAGTTTTTTCACCAATCCTTTGCGTTCCTTATTTGCTGCTGGTAGATAAACCGCCGTATGCTCCTTGACTGTGCTTCATCTTCCTCATTAAACTTTATGCCCAGCCTATAAAAGAAAGTTTTTTCTTTTTCCCATAAAAGGCGGCGCACAATGGTTGCTTCAAGCGCGTACACTTCGCCGTTTATTTCAAACTCACAAGTTACCTCGTCGCCTTCCTGCCACTCCCCCTGCGCCGTAAGCCCCACGCCCGTTTCCGAAATATCGACGCCCTTGCATTTTTCTGCCAGCCGTTCCTGCTCATCATCGAACACATCCGCAGAGCCGCCCTCGTCCGGCGCCTCTTCCTCCGCGCCTTCGCCGAGCGTTTTTGTCTTGAGGTACACGTCAAACGCGTGCTGCAAGCGGTAACTGGCCCTTCTCTGCACTTCCTCCACTTCGGATACCCGCAGCATACGGGTCAGTTGGATGCCTTCTACCTTATCGCGCCCCTCGATCTCCACAAGGAAGGAAAAAACCGAGCCTTCCCGAATATAAAACAAGTCCAGCGCTTTTCCCCGCCAGTTTTCATCCCAGATATCCGGCATAAAATCAGCCGCCCAAACGTATGGGTCTTGCAGCACTTCCACATGTGTTTTAATTTGTTTTGTCTCGGATACATCAATTTGCATTGTATCCCCCGTTTGCAATTGCTTTATGCCACTAGCCATAGTACCCCTTTCTCTGCTTATGCCTACCCTCGTACGGCAAAATCAACCCTTCCAGAATTTAGTGAAAAAACTTTTTATCCCTTTGGCCTTCTCCGCTTCTACTTTGGAAACCACATTCGCCATCGATTGTATCCTCAGTGAAAGCGGACTGGACGGATATTGCATCACAAACGGCACAAGCGCCGAAATGGAATTTGTCATCCTGTTGTCTCTGGGCAAATACCCCATCATACTTACATCATATTTCAAATGCTTTTGCGCAACCTTATAAAAACTGTCAAATGTCTTTTGCGCTTCCGCCTCCGACGACGCCTTGTTCACGATCGTCCATATATCCGGTTTTTCCGGCAGGGCAGCCGCCATCTTCAGCACAACATAGCTGTCGATCAGCGAAGTCGGTTCCGCTGTCATTACAATGATGGTGTGGTCGCTCGCCGAAATCATACGTAGCACGACATCGTTCATCCCCGCGCCGGTGTCGATCAGTATATAGTCCGCGTTCTGCTCAAGCTGCGCCATTTGCCGCATCGCCTGCGCAAGGCGCGCATGGTCGATCTTTAAAAGATCCGCCATGCCTGCCCCCCCCGAAATATGCCATACGTTCGGGAAGCATTCCTCCATGACCTCATTGAGCATCTTCTCGCCATTTAATACATGGCTCATGTTGTATTTTGAGTTGGTCCCCATCAGTATATTCACATTCGAGAATCCGAAATCCGCGTCAATGATCACAACTTTTTTCCCGCAGCGCGACAAAGCAATGGCAAGATTCACGGAAAAGCTGGTTTTTCCCACGCCGCCTTTTCCGCTGGTGATGCAATACACCTGACTTTTTTTCTCCGCATCCCGCGCGATTGGGGCAAATTTTTGCTGACGCGCGATCTCTCGCAATCTTTGCGCTTGGTCTCCCATTATTGACCACACTCCAAAATCGAATCTATTATTTCTTCCGGAATAATTTCCGCGATATCGTCCGGCACGTTCTGCCCTGTCGTAACATAGGAAAGCGGCTTGCCGCTCTCTTTGGATATATACAGCACAGATCCTGCCGTGGGCGTTTCATCCACTTTTGTAATGATGATACTGTGCACATTCATAAAAGAATAATCGTCCAGTATTTTATTGATCACCGTTTCCGATGTAGAGGCGGAAAGCAGCAGATACACTTCATCCACACTCCCCATTTTTAAAAGAGCGCCAATTTCTTCCTGGTATTCCGGGCTGCTCGAAAGCTTGCCCGCCGTATCGATAAACACAATATCCTTTGTGTTAAACGCCTCCAGCGCGTCCGCGATCTCTTCCGGGCGGTAGATCGTTATCAACTCCGCGTTTAAAATATCACAATACGCTTTTAAGTGTTCCTGCGCCGCCACCCGGAAAACGTCCGCGTTGATTACGCCGATATCCAGCTTATCCTCATAAAGCAGCTTGCTCGCGAGCTTTACAAGCGTCGTTGTTTTCCCCACGCCCGTCGGGCCGATCAGCATAATGACCTTGCGTTTATATTTTGTGCACTGTATAGGCTTCACCTTGCCCATCATGTCAAGCGTTAAGCTCTTTAAAACTTCCTGCGGGTCCGCGTCCCTTCCGGCGACGATCTGTTCCGTCCTCACGCACAGCTCTGTCGCAAGGTTCCGCTGCACATCGCTCGCGATCAGCTTGGAAAAGAGACCCCGCACGGGAAGCGACAGTCGCTCTTCCGTACCGCCGCTGTAATTTTCCACCCGGCTGGAAAGGTTACTTATAAGGCTTTTCAGCTCATTGATGCTTTCATCCAGCCTGTCTATCTTCTTCAGCTTTTCGGTTGTTTCCTTCACATCCAGGCTCACAATATTATCCGCCTGCGGCCTTATCAAATGCGGCTGTTCCTCTTTGCGCGGCAGGTCAACGAGCGCGGCATACGGGTTGCTGGCCGCAGCACCCACCGACACGCCCTGCTGCTGCGCAAGCGGCTCAAACCGCTTCATATCCGGCATTCTTGGGTCTTCCGCGCGCTGCGCGCGCTCCATCATAGGGGTAAACTTTCTCAGCTCGGCCGCTTTGCCGCCCGAACCGTTCTTCTCCCTTTCTTCATAACTAACCACCACTTCTATCTGCTTTTTCGCAAATAAACCAAAAAACCCTTTTTTCGTTTTCACGTATTTACTGCTCACTATAACGGCATCCGGCCCGATCTCATCTTTTATGAGTTTCAGCGCATCCTGCATTGTTTCGGCATAATATTTCTTCAGCTTCATCTCTTGCCTCCCCTTTCTTGCCTCACTCTACATTGCATTTGCCAGCATACTAACTACCCCGTCCGAAAACACTTCCACATTGCTGTCCAGTTCATTGTACGAAAGGACGATCAGATCCGGAACCATCTGCGACGTCACATTTTTAAACTGCCGCCGCACAAGCGGGGACGCTAAAACAATAGGCGTTACCCCCAGGTTCGTCATCCGCTCGATCGCACTCTTTAAACTGGCGTAGATGCTTTGTATCTCCCCCTGGGATAGCGCGACATAAGTGCCCTGCTCCGTTTGTTTTGTCTTTTCGGAAATCATCTGTTCCAGCCCCGGGTCGAGCGTGATAACGCGCGCTTTGCCCGTGGGGATAAACTGCTTGGAAATCGACCGGAAAAGGCTCTTCCGCACATATTCCGTCAATAGATCCACATCGCGCACCACACCGCCATAATCGGCAAGCGTCTCAAGGATCGTGCCCATATCGCGTATGGATACCGCCTCCTTTAAAAGGTTACCCAGCACTTTTTGTATCTCGCCGAGCGAGAACAGCTTTGGTACAACTTCTTCCACTAACGCGGGCTGCGACCCCTTCAGGTTGTCGAGCAGCATCTGCACCTGCTGGCGGGTCAAAAGCTCGTGGCTGTGGCGCTTTATCGTTTCTGTCAGGTGCGTCGCGATCACCGAGGGCGCGTCTACCGTCGTATACCCCAAAAGCTCCGCCTTTTCCCGTTCGCTTTCAGGTATCCATGTCGCAGGCAGGCCGAACGTCGGCTCCACCGTGTCTATCCCCTTTATGTTGCCCTTCACGTCTTCCGTTGTGAGCGCCATGATATGATCCATCATCACTTCACCCTTGGCGACTTCCACACCCTTTATTTTTATCACATATTCATTCGTGCCGAGCTGTATATTATCCCGGATGCGGATGACCGGCACGATGATCCCGAGGTCCATAGCGCACTGCCTGCGGATCATCACCACGCGCTCCAACAGGTCACCGCCTTGGTTCGCGTCCACAAGCGGCACCAACCCGTAGCCTAACTCTATGCCTATAAGCTCCACCTGCAAAAGCTGCGTCACATTCTCCGGCTTTCGCTTTTCCGCGGCGGCGGCCGCCGCCTGGTCTTCCTCCACCATCATCGGCTCGGGCTGCTTTGCCGCCCTGGAAAGCATGTAGCCCGCCAAAATCATCACCCCCGCGATAATGAACAGCGGCGGTTTTGGCAATCCGGGGATCATCGCAAAAACGACCAGTATGATACCCAGCACATAGAATATCATCGGCTGGCGCGTGAATTGCTCCAGTATATCGCGGCCCAAGTTTTCTTTGGACGCCGAGCGCGTTACCAAAATACCTGTCGCAATGGAAATAATGAGCGACGGTATCTGGCTTACAAGCCCGTCGCCTATCGTCGCCTGGCCGTAAAGGGTCAGCGCGTCCATAATCTCCATCGGCGGGTCGCCCAACATGGCAATCACGATGCCGCCCACGAGGTTGATCGCCGTGATGATGATACCCACAATCGCGTCGCCCTTTACAAATTTGCTCGCGCCGTCCATAGAGCCGTAAAAATCCGCTTCGCTTGTCACTTTCTCGCGGCGTTCCTTCGCCTGCTGTTCGTCAATGAGGCCGGCGTTTAAGTCCGCGTCGATCGCCATCTGCTTGCCGGGCATCGCGTCCAGCGTAAAACGCGCCGAAACCTCGGCCACACGTTCCGCGCCCTTTGTAATTACGACAAACTGCACGATCATTATAATAAGGAAGATGATAACACCTACAATGAAGTTGCCGCCCGTGGCAAATTCACCAAAAGCCAGCACCACTTCGCCCGCGTACCCTTCGTTCCCGAGGATCAAGCGGGTAGACGAAATATTCAACCCTAATCGAAATAGCGTGGTAATGAGCAACAGTGAGGGAAAGATAGAAAAATCCAGTGCCTCTTTCACAAACATAGACATTAAAAGAACCAAAAAGGAAATAGAAATATTGACGATAAAAAGCACGTCCAAAAGCTGTGTCGGCACGGGCACGATAATCAGCAAAATGACTACCAATACCACAAATGCTATAAAAACGTCCCTTGTCTTCATTTTCTACCCCTTGGCAGTATTATCGCATAGTATAACCTTATTATATCATTATACTGATTTGTATGATATTTTACAACAAGTTATTTGTTATGGAAATGGCTTTTTCGGGAAAATCCCCGGGAGGTATGCCCAAATACGAACCCATATTTTGTTGTGCAAATATCTTGCGTTTACTTTTGGGTATTCCTCTGTGGTCAAGGAGCCTGCGGCGCATTATATGCCTCCGGCGGTTCAGAACCTGCGGTTCTAAAAACTCCCTCAAAAGCGCGGATAGTGTTTATACTGTGCGAACACGTCATTGCGGGCTTGACCCGCAATCCATGTTTAAATCCAGTTAGTTTAAAAGATTGCGGGTCAAGCCCGCAATGACAGAATCGGAGAGGGAAACCGATCTCCGCAATGGTGGAAATTCCGAATCCCCCTGCCCCCCTTGACGCCCAGCGGCAGCGTCATACCTATCCACGGTGTAAAGTGTTTCCTTTTTAATAGCAGTGCAGGGGCGGGTTCAAATCCCGCTCCTCTAACTAGGGCATAAACAAACCTTCTGCATTGATCAGCAGTTGCCTACCGCCTCCCCTTTGCTTTAAACACCTGCGCGAGTATCTGCGCCACCGCCTGGTACAGCTCCACCGGGATAAAATCCCCTATCTCGCAGTACGCGTACAGGCTGCGCGCAAGCGGTTTATCTTCCACGATTTCGATATTGTGTTCTCCCGCGATCTCTTTGATTTTCTGCGCGATTTTATCTTTGCCCTTAGCGACGACCATCGGCGCGTCCCCCACTTTTTCGTCATATTTTAATGCCACGGCATACTCCGTCGGGTTGGTGATAACTACATCCGCGTCCGGTACATCCTGCATCATGCGCATCGTGGACATCTCACGCTGCTTCTGCCTTATTTTCCCCTTGACCTGTGGGTCGCCCTCCTGCTGCTTCATCTCCATTTTAATTTCATATTTGCTCATGCGCAGGTCCTTGTTGTATTTCCAGCGCTGAAAGAAAAAATCGAGCGCGGCAATGGCGGCGAGCACCCCGCATATCATAAACGCGGCGTTGAATATCATTTCCGCGATCTGCTGTATGGCGCCGGGGTAATTACTGCTCATCAGGCCGGGAAAGACCGTCATGTTACTCGTGATCTGCATATAAATGATCACACCGATCAAAAGCGTTTTCAGTATCGATTTTCCCAGCTCAAAAAACGTGCGGACGGAAAACATGCGCTTAAACCCTTCTATCGGGTTTAGGCGGCTCATTTTAATACCCATCGCTTTTGTGGAAAACAAGAAACCGGTCTGCACCATATTGAGCATCACCCCCGCCACAAGCGCGATGCCAAAGAGCGGCAGCATAACCTGAAGAAAGCCCAGCATCACATCCTGCGCATACGCCATAACTGTAGAAGACGAAAGCTCTGTCGATGTGAGCAGCAGATACCCCCGCGTGCCCTGCATCAGGTTTTCCGCCAGCATGGGCGTAAGCGCCCGTAAAGCGGCAAACACAATGAGCAGCGACCCCACGGTGACCAGCTCCTGGCTTTTTAATACGTTGCCTTCTTTTCTGGCGTCCTCCCGTTTTTTAGGGGTTGCCTCCTCGGTTCTTTCGCCGGTACCGCCGTCATCCGCCACGCGTCATCACCTCACTTTTCCATACGGCTTAGCCCATCAACGCCACAAACATCTGGTCCAATCCGGTAAACATCTGGTTAAAAATACTGCCTGTAAAATAAACATACACAGGGATCACTGCGGAAAGCACAAAGAAACCGAGTATGATCTTTATGGGCATCCCTATGGAAAACGCGTTCATCTGCGGCACCACCCGCATCAAAATGCCAAAGCACGCTTCCGCCAAAAGCCCCGACCCGATAATGGGCATCGCCACAATGGCGGCAAGCAAAAAAGCATCGATAAATAATTTTATCGCGACCGGCCCCAAAAGAGTGGGGTTAAACGCCACCTGCCCGATGGGTATGGCATACATTGTGTTATACATCATTTGTATAAGCCGCAAATGCCCGTTCGCCACAAAGAAAACGATCATCATGATGATATTCAAAAGGTTGCCCGTCACGGGAACGCTCAGGTTGCTCTGCACGTCAAACGCGTTCACCATACCAAAACCCATTTGCATATCGATGATCTGCCCCGCGGTAAACGATATGGTAATAAACAGATTGAGCACAAACCCCAGTATCATGCCAAACAATAGTTCCGTGACGCAAAGCAGCACATACGTAAGCAAATCGTCGTTATAATCGATCACCAGCCCGTTTACCTGCGGAATAGACAAATAAAACATGCCCGCCACCACCGCGCAGTAGCCTATTTTAGCCATCATCGGTATGTTTTGCCGGCCGAAAACAGGCGAATTAAAAACAAGGCCCGATACCCTGAGGAAGAGCAGCAGGAATACGTCCCAGTGATAATAGAGCGCACTTATGATATCAAACATGGAACCTCTCTCACGCCACAGCCATTAAGGCATACTCGTATACCCTGTACCCAAAATCCGTAAGGTTGGTCACCATCATCCCCCCAAAGATCAGTATGGCGACAAAAATACCCACGATCTTGGGAACGAAAGTCAGCGTCTGTTCATTCACCTGCGTAGCGGCCTGAAAAATGGAGATCATAAGGCCGATCACCAGGCCGACCAGAATCGCCGGCAGCGAGACTTCCAGTATTGTATAAATCGCGTCCTGCATGATCATGATAATCGTTGCTTGATCGATATGCCATCAACTCCTCCGCATAAAATTTAATGCCGGGCCATAAGGTGGCCGCGCTATTTGATCAGCGGCTACATGATTACCCGCCCGGCACGTTGAAGCCGGAGATCAGCGTCTGCATAGTCAGGCTCCACCCGTCGATCAATATAAAAAGCAGTACCTTAAACGGCAGGGATATCGTAACGGGCGGCAGCATCATCATACCCATAGCCATGAGCGTACTTGCCACCACCATGTCTATCACAATAAACGGGATGTAAATGAAGAACCCAATGACCATCGCCGTTTTAAGCTCGCTCGTCAAAAACGCCGGGATAACCGTCGTCATAGGCACGTCGTCCAGCGTCTCGATCTCCGCCACCTCCTCTTCGCCCAAAAAACCGATGAACATATTGAGGTCAGCTCTCCGGGTGTTCGCGAGCATAAATTCGCGTATCGGGGCTTCGGCGGCTTCCTGCGCTTCTTCAAACGTGATCTCTTCCGCTATATACGGCTCTATCGCGTTGTCCATAATTTGGGTATAGGTAGGCGCCATCACAAAAAATGTCACGAACAGCGCCAGCACGACGATTACCTGGTTTGGCGGCATTTGCTGCAAGCCAAGCGCGTTTCTTGTGAACGAAAACACGATCACGATGCGCACAAAACCGGACATCATGATCAATATGGAAGGCGCAAGGCTTAATATGGTGAGAAGACCCACGAGCTGAAGGCTTTGCGACCTGCTGCCAATTAACTCGGAAAGCACACCCTCTTCTTCCTCGCCCGCGGTTCCTTCCGTATCCGCGGCGCAACTGCTTAGAATTACAATACAAAGTACGAGTATAACGGTAAAAAGTATTGCTTTCTTTTTTTTCAAAACGCTACAAGACCCCCTGCGAGCAATTCTGCACTTAGGTAAGCGCTGATTAAAATGAACCACACATTAATTAGTGCTTCCCTAGTATACCACATCTGTGGAGATTATGTACCGCTTTTTCCTTAAATTGCTTGTCGTATCTCTTATTCATTTTTCACCTCTCACTGATTATTTTACATCAGTTTTAGGTGTTTTGACTCTCCTCTTTTTTTATACCACTCCACTTGCGGACGTTCCATAAATAAGGTATGCTTTTTTATAGAAAAAATATACGCGCCGCGAAAGGCAGGGAGAAAGTATGAATATATGGCACGAACTATCTGATGAACGAGTCCGGCCCGAAAATTTTATGTGCGTGATCGAGATTCAAAAAGGCGGTAAATCAAAATATGAACTGGATAAGGAGACCGGCCTTTTAAAGCTGGACCGCGTGCTCTTTACTTCCACAGTCTACCCCGCAAACTACGGGTTCATTCCCCGCACCTACGCGGAAGATAACGACCCGCTGGATGTGCTCGTCATTTGCTCGGAAACCATCATACCGCTCACGCTGGTGCAGTGTTACCCCATCGGCGTCATCATTATGACGGACGACGAACAGCGCGATGAAAAAATCATCGCCATTCCGTTTGGCGACCCCATGTACAACGGTTACCGTGACATTAACGCCCTGCCTTCGCATGTGCTGGATGAAATGACCCACTTTTTTGAGGTTTATAAATCACTCGAACACAAGACGACAGCCGTGCGCAAAGCGTGCGGGCGCGAAGAAGCGGTCCGCATTATCGAAAAATGTATCCGCCGTTACCACGATTACTTCCCCGGAACGTAAGCGGCTACTTACCAAAAACCTCACGCGCCATTTGCATCCGCTCTACCACCGGCACGTCAAACGGGCAGCGCTGCTCGCAACTCGCGCAACCTGTGCAGTCCCCGGCGTATGCGTTAAGGGATGTGTAATGCTGCACAATGCTGGGCGGAATATTTTCCTTATCCAGAAGCGCCACATCAAGATAGCGGTTTACCGACGCGATATCAAGCTCCGCGGGGCAAGGCTGGCAATGGTTGCAGTACACGCAGCTCCCCTTAAAATTCCGCTTCGCGTTGCTGATAATGTGGGAATAATCCTTTTGCTCCTCTGTTAAATCAAGGTAGGCAACCGCTTCTTGCACCTCTTTTGCGGATTTACAGCCTACGAGCGCGCTCACCACGGCAGGGCGCGTAAGCGCATAATGGATACACTGCCCCACGCTCAAAGGCGCCTCAAACGGCGTGTGTTTTTCCGAAAGCAGTTTGCCCGCCCCCAGCGCTTTCATTACCGTGATAGAAACGCCCCGCTGCTCGCACAGTTGATACAGCGCCGCGCGGGAAGGCTCCGAGCCGCACGCGCCCGCAATCCCCTCGTCACCCACCATATCGTCCAGCACCGTACCGGGCGGCATCATGTCAAACGCCGGATTGATGCTGAACATCAAAAGGTCGATCTCGCCGGACTCCACCGCCAGTTTTGCCGAAGCCGGGTTGTGCGAGCTTGCGCCCAGCACGCGGATCACGCCCTGCCTTTTCAGGTCGAGCGCGTACCGCAAAATACCCGTCTCAAACACGTCGCGATAATCCTTCTCTGTATCAATAAAAGATAACATGCCAAAATCGATATAATCCGTATCAAGATAGGTAAGCAGGTCTTCAAAATACCGCTTTGCCGTGTCGAGGTCGCGGCTAATATCGTATTGCTGGCCTACATCCGTGGTACAGACATGCCCCTGCAAAAACAGGTTTTTTCGGTTTCCCGCAATCGCCCTGCCGATATTTTGGCGTACTTCCCTGCCCGGCATAAACACGTCGATTATATTGACACCCTGCTTGATCGCCTCGTGCACTGTTTCTTCCACTACTTCATAGGGTTTGCGGTCGAGGTACTCCGCCCCAAGGCCGACCACGCTCACCTTCATCCCCGTTCCGCCGATTTCCCTGTATTCCATAAATTACTCCTTGTACTTTCGTTGCCGTATCGTATCGAGTATACTGTCTCATCCGCGCCGCGGTTCACGGCTTGCCCCTGTTTGCCTATTCTATCGTAACGCTTTCCATCACCATATCGACCAGCGGTACATCACCATAATCCGTTTTCATCGCCGCTATTTCGTCCACCACGTCCATACCCTCCACCACTTTGCCAAAAGCGGCGTACTGCCCGTCTAAATGCGGCGCGTCGGCATGTACGATAAAAAACTGGGAACCGGCTGAATCGGGGTCCATACTGCGCGCCATGGAGATAACCCCGCGTTTGTGGGAGAGCGGGTTTTCCACCCCGTTCGCGGAAAACTCCCCCTGTACCGTATGCCCCGGCCCGCCCGTACCATTCCCTTTCGGGCAGCCCCCCTGGATCATAAACCCTTTTATGACCCTGTGGAATTTCAAACCGTCATAAAACCCATCCGCCACCAGTTTTTCAAAATTCTCTACTGTTTTGGGCGCCGCTTTCTTGTTCAGCTTCAGCTTGATCACGCCGCCATCCTGCATTTTGATTACGATCATAAACCAATCCTTCCCCAATTTCGCGCGTTGCCCGCAAAACTGTTCGCCGGATTTTATTATATAACATTTTTTTCTTTGTGTCCAGAAGCAGGCTCTATCGGGATTTATTGGGATAAATTCCGAATCCTTCCGCACCTTGCGCCGCCTATATGTTAAGTTAATTTGCTCTAAACCGTCACCCGTTCCAGTATCCCGTTCAAAAAAGCGATCGCCACGCCAAAATTCGTGATGGGCACGCCAGCTTCCCGCGCGGCCGCTATTTTAGAGAGCATTTCCCTGCGGTTGCCCATGCACGCGCCGCAATGGATCACCAACTTGTATTCACCCAAATCAGCGGGAAAGCCCTGCCCGGCGCGCACTGTGTATTGCAGCCCGCCGCCGACGTACCCGTCCAGCCATCCGGGCAGCTTTTCCCGCGCGATATCCCCCTTTTGCGCGTGGTGCGCACACGATTCCACAAGCAACACTTTATCGTCCGGCTTCAGCGCGGCAATCGCCCGCGCACCCTCCACAAACGTTTTGATATCCCCCTTTTGCCTGGCCATCAATATAGAAAACGAAGTAAGCGGGATAGAAGGATCAAGCTGCGCGTCCACGGCGGCAAACACCTGTGAATCGGTTATTACAAGCGCCGGCGGCCCCTTCAGCTTTCGCAGCGCGGACGGCAACTCTTCCGGCTTAACGCACACCGCTATGCAGTCATTATCCAGCAACCCGCGCAATGCCTGCGCCTGCGGCAATATCAGCCTGCCTTTGGGCGCGCCCCCATCCTGCGGCATCACAAGCAGCACCACGTCGCCCTCTTGCGCCACGCCACGCATAAGCGCTGGCTCCCCCGCATCCGGCACATGCGCGATAATCCGGTTTATGAGCACGTCCAGCCCTTCCCCCGTCCGCGCGTTGAATACCACGGCTTTGGGGTCGGCAACAGCCGCTTCCGGCACGGTTTCCCCGAATACGTTGTACGCGGTGAGCACCGGAACGCCCTGTTTTTCCAGCAACGCGGCATATCGGCGGCAGATCCGCGTATCCCCGTCGTCCGCGCGGATTACCATCACCGCGATATCCGTTTTTTCCGCCGCTTGCTCTGTTTTTTTGATACGTGCCCTGCCGAGCGCAGTTTCATCGTCCAGCCCCGCCGTATCGACCAGCACCACCGGCCCTGCCTGCGGCAGCTCCATTGCCTTGTACACAGGGTCGGCCGTCGTTCCGGCGATATCCGAAACAAGCGCGGCGTCACCCCCTGTGATCGCGTTTACCGTGCTGGATTTACCCGCGTTTGTCTTGCCAAAAAACGCGATATGCACACGGTTTGCGCGTGGCGTATCGTTTAATGCCGCCATGAATGCCTCCTCAAAACCGAAAATCCCGTTCCCCCTTTTGAATGCGCGCTATATACCCTTCCGCTTTGCCGCGCACCGCTTCATTCGGGATCTGCTCTATGTTTTGCCGTATCACGTCCCCCGCGAGCGCCTTAAATTCTTCGTCGCCGTAATCCTGCGCGTACTCCGCCAACGTCACCAGCGCGTTCGCGCCGCAAATCGTGCCGATCTGCCCGTTTTTGGCCAACCGCATGAACCGGTCGCCCGTGCGGCCTTCCCTGTAGCAAGCCGTGCAAAAGCTGGGGATATGCCCGCTTTTCAGCAAGTCTTTGGTCATCTCTACCGGCGTCCGGTGGTCTTCAATCTCAAACTGCGGCGTTTGCGTACCCATCGTGTAGCCGCCCACACCCGTGGCGCTGCCCGCGCTCACTTGCGATATACCCAGCTCTATCACACTGTCCCGGTACGCCCCTCCTTCGCGCGTGGATAAGATCATGCCGGTATACGGCACGCTCATGCGCATAATGGCGACGATCTTTTTATAATCCCCGTCCGATACCGCGTGCGCAAAATCCGTCTTCTTCACATCCCCCGCGTCGCGTATGCGCAGCATGGAAATGGTGTGCGGCCCCACGCCGAACGCCGCTTCCAAATGTTCCGCGTGCATAATCTGCCCGGCAAGGTCGTAGCGCCAATCATACAACCCGTAGAGCACGCCCAGCCCCACATCGTCTATGCCCGCGCGCATCGCGCGGTCGTGCGCGGTGGTATGGTATTCGTAGTCGCTCTTCGGCCCCTTCGGGTGCATATACTCGTAGGTTGGGCGGTGGTAGGTTTCCTGAAACAATATATACGTGCCGATCCCCGCGCCCTTCAGCCGCCTGTAATTTTCCTCCGTCGTCGCGGCGATGTTGACATTCACCCTGCGGATGGCCCCGTTATCAAATTTTATCGAATAGATCGTATCGATACTTTGAAGAAGGTATTCCATTGTGTTGCGCACCGGGTCTTCCCCCGTCTCAAGCGCCAGCCGCTTATGCCCCATGCGCTCCAGCGCCTGCACCTCGCGCACAATTTCCTGCTGCGTCAGTTGCTTCCTCCGCATACCAGACGAGGCATGGTAACCGCAATAGCGGCATTCGTTCACGCAATAATCCGAAAGGTAGAGCGGCGCGAACATCACAATGCGCTTGCCGTAAATATGCTGTTTGATCTCCGCGGCGACGCGAAACATCTCCCGCAAAAGTTCGCCGTCCTCCACATAGGAAAGCACTGCCGCCTCCCCATAAGCAAGCCCCGCAAACGCGCGGGCTTTTTCAATGATGGCGCGCACTCTGCCCACGTCTTGCGCCAGTGTTTTCGCCCGCTTCAGCGTGGCTGTTATCTCTTCGTCGTTCACAAATCCCGCCGCCATGCCGGAATGTTTGTCGTAGCGCATACTTGTCACCCGCTTTCAAAAATTAAAACTGCCGCCCATGAAGGACGGCATGATTATCCGGGCAACAAAAAGCACTGCGGTTGTTCCTATGCCATCCTTCCGCTCAGACTGAACCTTGCGGTCAGAATCATTACTTTTATAGTATATTATAAACCGCGCTTGGAGTCAATAATCTGCTGGCATTGAAGGATTTTTCGACTTTTATGTAGTTTTGAGTCCTGCAATTCATACCACTTATAATCTATTCAGTATTCATGCTAATTTGATATTAATTACTGACATGGGTTTTATTATGTGTTTTAATAAATGTATGGTATACATCAATAAAAGGGGGTAAGCATAGTAATGTATTGCGAAAAATGTGGAACACCACTGATTGACAAAGCGTCATTTTGCAGCAAGTGCGGTCAACCTGTTGCAAATATGGCAAAATCGGTTTACCATCAGCCCAATCTTGGATACGGGCAGCCATCTTATAGACCAAGCCTTCAAAAAATCATCGGCAAACCGCCTGTTCTTTTAGATGCTATAATCCTGGCCATTGATATTGTTATTGATTGCTCATTCCTTTTAACCGGGGATTTTATTTGGTTTTTTCTTCTTTTTCCTCTCACCATAATAGTTTTAGTCAGATTAATCAACACCCTCAATAGTAGTATTATTGCTGATGAAAGAGGGGTTGCCGGTAAAATCAAAAAAGAACGCTTTCAGCTTGGTTATCACGAAATTTCATCAGTCAGCCTGTCTGATAGAAATGACAGCAAGAACCTGCTAATTGTTTCCGGTTACAAAACTTACTCTATTAAATTAAAAAACGCCCAAAATGTGCGGGATACGATTGCACATAACATGGCTGTTTCAGGATGTACGCCCGCACCTATGAAGCAGCCCGCGTCAACAATCCAAAACAGCGCCTTTGCTATGCCTTCGCCTACAGATGTGTTGTACAAGAGTGATTATCCCGCTATTGTAATGACTGATTCGCTGAAACAGCGGATTGTCGAAATCTGCCGACATGAAATGGCGGGATTACCCAGAAAAAGATTTTACCTGTTTGACGAAATACCCCCAAACAAACTGGAAAATGCTATGAAAAGCTATGCGCCTGCATTAGGCAGTGATAATGAAGAAAAAGTTATTATGCTTTTCGATAATTCCTTTGCGGAATCTGGAAAACTTGGGTTTATGCTGACAACAAAATGCTTGTATAGTAAGTCGTCATCTGAGAAAGCCTCAATGTCCTATATCAAAAATATCGCTGAAATCACGGGGGGGCCAAAATTAAACTTCTATCAAATCACCATCGACATGGATACGGGACATTATTTCTTAATCACCATGAGTGAAGGCAGTAAACGACCCAGACAAGCAGCCATAATGCGTGTATTGGATGAGACTATACGCCTACTCAAAAGCTATGATCCATCGTGCTAGATAAGGGAATTTTTAGAACCGTAGGTTCTAAACCGCCGGAGGCATAAAATCATCACGCAGCGATACCTTGACCCATGAGGAATACCTTATATCTTTTGGCAGGTTTCTTTAAGCCCGCTTGGCGGCCACACCCTGCCCTTAAACTTGCGCAATTGCATAAACATGGGTATAATAAATGGTATTATACAGCAGGGCAAGCCCTGCACCCGCGCTAAAGAGCGCGCGTTCCGCCCCAAAGGGTGGGGTATTATACCATTTGATGGCCGGCCTTGCGAGGGTTTAGCGAAAACAAGACTTTCGCGCAACCCTCGCTTCGTTGGCCAATAAAAAAACTGTAAATTGAACGTAACGTATTGGGGGATTGTTTCAATGAAAAAATACATAGCGATTGTTTGCGTGCTTTTTGCGGCGCTCTCCGTATTCGTGCTTGGAACGCCCGTTGCGTACGCGGCAGCGGAGTATGTAACCGAGCAGCCTATGACGTTCGTCATGGGCGATGCCGAAAGAACAGGCCTATACACCGGCCCGCTCGAAAACGGCCTTGCGCACGGGCAGGGGCAGTTTTCGTGGGAAAACTCCGAGGGTTATTCTTTTGTGTATGAGGGTGATTTTGAGAACGGCGTCATACAGGGGCAGGGAGAACGGGTTAGCCGTGCGCCCGACAGCGACTCCGAATGGCGATGGGTGGGCCCGTTTGAAAACGGCGTGCCCCACGGACGTATTCAGTTTTATGAAAACGGCGTTTTAGACCACGAGGGGGAGTATGCAAACGGCGAACGCGTATTCGATATATGGCTTATCGTGTGGGCATTTTTCATTTTTATCATCGTGGCCGCAGGTGCGAGCATTGCGGCAGCAGTAATAACAGACCGGGTCAGGCATTTGCGGATTGTGAAAAAAGCTAAAGAGGCGGGGTTGTTGCCCCAATACATGGACGTTTGGCAAATCCCCGCCGCTTCAATCGCGGAATTATCAAATGCTTTGGAGGCGATAGCGCGCGGAAAACAGGGTGCGTCAATTGTTGTGGGGCAAAGGCCATTTGTTGCGCACATTATTCGAAATGTCATGTTCATTGCTTTCGATATTGTTTTGATTGCCGCCTTCTTTGCCGTTGACTTTCAGTGGCTGCCGGGGATTCCTCTTATTTGCTGGATACTTGTGGGAAGTGCAATTGTGTCCATTATACGATCTATCATTGAACTGCGAAAAAGCAATATCATTGTAGAAGATGATTGCGTAACAATCAACGGTTCAGCCATTACCTACGACAACATTGCCGATGTGTTCTTACTCGGCATTCTAAAGGCCAGCGGAAAAATTATCATCACGACGAACGATGGCAGGCATTACAAACTGACCCTCATAAACGCGCAGGCAGTCAAAGACGCGATTATGGCAAGAAAGGGGAACGGAGGACAGCCGGTATGCACGAAGTGTGGCAACCCGTTGCAAAACGACGCCAGTTTTTGTGACAGGTGCGGCCAAAGCAGGCAAATCAATACGCGTGATACTACGGGGAACGAAAGCATTAAAGGGCACAGATTTATCGTGCGCGGAGATACATATAAGGCGCGCAACACGGTTTATGCCACGCTTGAAAATCATGGCTTCACTTTGACCCATATGGATGATTGGTCTGCCGATGCGGAAAAAGAACGTCATGCAAAGCTGCGGGTCACCTGCCAAACGACCCCGGCAGGGTTGGTGATCACGCTCACGCAAGAAACAGCCGCAGCTTCAGGCGGGTTGCCTGGTATGGATCAGTCTGCCAATCTCTATTCCGACGTCTATAATACCATCGGCCTGACCTTTCAAAATGCCGGCATTTTGATATCGGGCAGTAATTTATAAATCTAACTACCCCAATTAACCAGTGCTTACCTCGAAAGCCCCGCGATCGCGCAGCCTTTCAGCACCGCGTGTTCCACGGAAATGATATCCGCCTGATACCCCCGGCTTTCCAGGTATTCCAATAGCACCTTGTGCAGTTCCTCCTTCAATCCGGGCATTTTTTGATAGGTCGTGCCCTCCAGCACCATGCACAGTTTTTTGTTGGCCTTATACGCCTTTTCCGCTATCGCCGCCATTTGCAGCGCCGCCACGCGCGCCGCGCGCAATACAATATTTTGCAGCAGCTCTTTCGCGTTTTGCTCGTCTTCATCGGTCAGCATGTACTCTTCTATGATACCGCTGCCATCGAACAAATACTCGGATACATCCTTCGTGGTAAGCCCGGTGATCTCTTTCACGCCCCGCGTGCGGAACACGCCTTCATCCGCCGCGGCGTCCAGCATATATTCGCAAAGCGCCCCTATGTATCCCCCGCTCGTCATCTTTTCCGCCACCCCGATCCCCGGGTGCCGTGTCGTCGCGTCATATCCAAAATCAATATCCGAGCGCGGCAGGCGGTCATAACCGCCCGCTTCCGTATTGATCACCATAACGCCGTCTTTTTGTTCCCCCTCAAGTTTGCCTATGTTTACTACGCTCTCCATATAACAACTGTTGCTGCCCGTGCCGAGTATCGTACCCGTGAACGTCCCGTACCCGCCGTTCAGCCGTTCCGCTTTGCCCGCGAGCGCTGTCGCCACACTGTCGTTGATCACAGTGATACGCGCGCCTAACACGCCCAGTTTTTCGAGTGATTTTTTTATTTCCGCCCCCAGCCGCTTACCCTCGCCGCCAGAGACTTTTACCTCTTTTGTGATCTCTATGATCTCCGCATCGGTATCGGGCGTAGGTTTTGCGCGGTAGGCAAACGAAATGACGATTTCTTTCGCCGCATCGCAATAAGGCGCGATATATTCCGCCAGCATGTCAAAAAACCGCTGCGCCGAAACCGCTTCCTCCACGCCGGGCATGACGCTCCGTTTAAATTCCCCCATCTGAAAAGCGCCGCCGCCATCAAACCAGGCGTGCGCGGCACGCAGGTTCGTCCCGCCCGCATCGACGCATACCACCTTTTGTTCCCTGCGCACCTCGTTCTCCAGCCGCAAATACGTCGGCAGCATCAAAAGTGAGCCGGGCGCGCCCGAAAGCCCTTTTTTCATTTCATCCAGATAAACGGCGATCTGCTCTTCTATCTTGATTTGCCTGTAGTCCATACCATGCCGCAATATAAACTCTCCCGCTTCGGACATAGCTGTTCACCTCCGTCTGTCAATTTAGCTAATTGTATATTTATACCATTCCGCAATTAAAAAAACCACAGGGTTTTTACTGTGCGCCTTTGGCGCACAGCGCGTAATGCTTTTGAGCATTACGCGCACGCCAGCCGTTCAATACTGACCCGCTCAAAAAGGAATATCCTTTTTGAATCGCATTTTATGCGGTGATAGAAAAGCGATTTTTGTCGCTTTTCTATTGTGGATTAGTATTATTATAACATTTAGCCGGGTTAAAAGCATTTACTTTTTATTTCACAATACCATTCAAGGCATTTTTCAACCGTACACGGGTAATCCTAAAACACTGCAAGATTTGGAATAGAGAGGGCACTCAAGGACTATGAGGGATTCCTTCCAGATCAATGTATCACTGCGTGATGATTATTTTACCTCGGTGGCTCAAGGGCGCTGCGCCCCTTGAGAATCCTCGCTTACCTAGACTAAACCTAAGATACTTCTGCCTTTTCACGCTTTTTGCTGCTTTTTATATAGATTTAGTATTTTGCCAGTAAAAATCCCCCGGCCCGCGCCGGAGGATTTTCATTCACGCTCCCCGCCCCTTTTTTCAGTCGATCTGCCCAGCCGCTCTTAAACCAACTGTTCCTTTTTATTCAACATGGCATAGGCCACGCGCCTACCCGTATACATCCCCGACTCATAGGACGACGTGAACAGGTAATCGCCGGCAAGGTACAAGTTCTTGATATCCTGGTAGTGGTTCAGGCGCAGGTCGTTCATCGCCGTGGCCGAACCGGGCGGCATGATGTTGTTGCCAAACTCATAGCGCGCGATGTAGTAATCGTCGATCTTGTCCGGATAGAAATCAAACATCTTGCGGATGCTCGCAAGCACCTTTTCCTCTATTTTCTCATCCGGCCAGTTCCACATTTCATCGGCAGTTTTGTCAAATATAAACAGGCTGGTACATTCTTTCCCCGGCGGAACCGCCTTGGGCGCGCGCGCCGATTTAAAGCCCACCACGCCAAACGGCAGGTCGTATTTCTCACGCGTCCTGCGGTTGAACATGCAGCCGGTGCCAAACACATTGAAGTCTATGGGCATTTTATCCGTGAAGGTCAGCACTGTCATAACCTTGGAATACTTCACTGTGGAGATGGCGTCTTTCATCACCGGCGGCAGCGACGGGATGATTTTAATGGCAGTGGGCGCTTCCACCGCGCAAATCACGTTTTCGCACTCGTAAAAATCGCCGTTCTTTGTTCTTACGCCCTTTGTGACCCCGTTATCCACAACGATTTCCGTCACTTCGCTGCTCACCTTATACCTGTCCGGCCCAAACTCTTCCTTCAACTTTTTGATGATGGCTTCAAGGCCGGTTTCCATCACGGCAACATTGCCCACCAGCACCGTCCAGGCGATTTGCAGGCCATACAGTGTGGATATCTTTTCGGGGAACGTAAGCGCCACCGCACTGATGATGGGCTGCGCAAAACGCTCCAGCACTTCCTTGCCGAACTTTTTCTCCACATAAGCGGCAAACTCGTCCTCGTCTACGTCGAGGCCCCACGTCACTTCCCCTTCGTACATCTTGCCATCCGCGCAGCGCTCGCGGCACCAATCCACAAACGCTTTGAAGTTTTCCCCGCCCATGGCGTCCATCCACTTTTTATGTTGCGCCACCGCTTCCGGGTTATCCTGCGGCGGGTTGTTATAGACCATCAAGTCCTGGCTTTCATCAAACAGCCTCTGGCGCAGCATAGAGCTTTGCACCAAATGCTCGGAAAGGCCCAGTTCCTCGATGATCGTTTTCGCCATCTTGTAGCCGGGGTGCACAAGCTGTGAAGCCACGTCGATAAACTTCCCCTGCGGCGTCTCAAAGGACTCTATCCTCCCGCCGATCCTGTCCAGTTTTTCCAATATGAGAAAATCGTCATACCCTTCCCTTACAAGCGTGTGCGCCGCGATAAGGCCGGCCGGCCCGCTCCCTACAATAATTGTCTTAGCCATTCATTTCTACCTCCTTATGATTTGGTAAGCCCGAATACGTAGTGCTGTCGCAGGAATCATTCGGATCAAGCAGTTTTTTGATCCGTTTCGTCCAGATGTGGTAATCATACTCAAGCGGCCCGAACCGCTCATTATTCATGCCAAACGAGATCGTGAAAGAACTGAACCCTTCCTTCAATTCGTTTTCCGCGTTTCCCCCCGTCGCCTGCGCAAGCGCGCGCGCGCCGCTGCCTGTGGCGTCATTCCGGTTGATAAAGAAAATATTTTCCGAATACCCGAGGTGCCCGCCTTCATACGGGTTGCCGCAGCCTGTGTCGATGTCGTCGTCCAAAATACCGCCTTGCTGTACGAGCGGCGTTTTCATTTTGACCGTCGCCTCGTTCATCGCGATCCCCGCGTCCCATGTGTCAAGGTTGCCGCCCAGCGTAAACAGCGCGCCCGGCCTGCCCATGCCTATATCCACATTGCGCAGCGTGCCCGAAATGCTGGCGGAAGCCGCCATATGCGAAGCTTCGTCGTAGGGTATGGCGTCGATCCTTTCCTGTATATCCTGTTGCAGCTTTTTATATTCCCCTTTGTCCGGCGTATCGTGGAACAGCCTTACGATATCGTCGTAGATATCCGGGTGCGCGCGCAGTACCTTCGGCATACGGATGCCGCCTTCCTCAAAGACGATCTGGTCGAACGCCTTTTCCTTCCACTCGCATTCCTCTTTATTCGCGCCGATGATCATAACGGACATCAGGTAGCGGTTTACTTTTTGCAGATAGCCGGATTCCCATAACTTCACATGCTCGAAACTGTTTTTAGATGCGCCCAGCGACTGCAGAAAGGCAGGCGGGCGTTTTTCCGCGTAGGGGATATACTCCTCATTCACGCGGTAATGCGCCTCGGTGTACGCCTCCATCGTGGGGAAGCTCACCGCCCTGAACGCCATATTTCCCGGCAGTTTTCCGTGCATGATAAAGCCCGGCATTTTGCATTCAAACGAAAGGTTCTCGTCTCCGATCGCCTTTGGCCCATACCACGGGCCCATCTTGATCGCCGCTTTTGTGTAAGTCCCAAGGCCGCCCATCGCGCCGTTGAAGCCACGGATCACACCCAGCAGGTCGGGGCCGGGGCCGGCGGTCGTAAACCAGCCGGATTTTTGCCCTGCGCTGCCGATCTGTATCACGTCGCCATCCGGCATGACCCATTCCACCCCCAGCAGCGTGCGCGGCCCGTAGCCACAGGATGGCCCGTATTGCCCATAGCCCGTGTGCGAGGTGGCGGCGGCCAGCGTGGAGCCGACCGCGCCCACGGAAATCACATACGGGTTGCATTCCTTTGGCCAGGATTCAAGCTGCAGATCGAGTGAGCGCACAAAAGGCTCCACCACAGTGGTCATATTGTCCGCATTAAGCTCCACAATCGTGTTCATTTTACACAGGTCGAGCAGCAGCGTGCGCTCGGTCGTCGCCGCGCCCGCGACAATCTGCCCGGTGGAGGTCGGGTGCAGCATAAGATCCGTCTCGTTGCAATACTGCGTGATAGCCTGCACCTGTTCCGTCGTTTCGGGCGTCAGTATCGCGGCGGGGCGCGCCATCCATTCGATGTTGCCGTCTTCGGTAGACGGGGATGCGAACCAGATGCCGTATGTATCGCGCAGCCACGGCTGTGTCGCGATGTTTTCCGCACCGACTATTTCGGTCAGTTTCTTTTTTTGTTCCGCTGTAAGATTATACATTTCCTTCTCCTCCCGCCTCACAGGCCAAACTTGCCCGGGTTCAGCACACGGTTAGGGTCCATCAGCCGCTTCATTGTTTTTAAAAGCTTCGTGCTTGCCGGGTCGTTTTCCCACACGATTTTGGCGGATGTGCCGTATGGCCTGCCGAAAAACGCGTGCCCCGCGTTGAGCGCCCGCACCGCCTTTTCTTCAAAAGACTTAACGCGCGCGACATCCTTTCTGTCGTAGGGCAGCATAAACTCTATGCTCACCGAAGTGTTTTGCACCAGCGGCTGGATGTATACGCCAATCTCCTCCGCGTTTATTTCCGCGAGCGCCGCCACCGCTTTCACCGTGGCGATATACTCCGCGGCGCGGTCCAGCGTGGTCTGCATCATGACGGACAGGCACTCGCCTTTAAGCGCCTTGCGCCAGTCCTGTTCCCCGCAGGGCGTGACAGCTGCGGCAAGCACTTCCTCCGCCGTCACGCCGCCGATTTCGCGTTCCGGTTTCAGCCCGTGGCCGAGGGCAATTTTTGCAATGCCCCTGTCCTGATACCGCAGTTTTTCTTCGGGCAAAACCGAGAAACCCGCGATCTCCTGTAAGCAGACATAGTCTTTGAATTTGCCGCGCACTGTTTCAAAGTCCTGCGGCTTCTTATACGTTAAAAGCATGGCGAGCGCCACGTTGTTCATCAAAAACTGCCGCTCTCCCCATCGCGGGTGGTTTACATCGTAGATAAAGCGTTCCATTGCCGCGAAGTTATCCGTCTCCACCAGATAGGTCTTTGTGACGGACGGCTTTACTTCCAGCTTTATGGTCGCCCAGGTCACCACCCCCATACAGCCCTGCGCCCCCATGATCAACCGCTGAAATCCCGTCGCCCCCGGCCCGTTGGGGCCTTTATGGGAAATCCCCAGCGCGCGCTGTTCTTCGATCGTGCCCGGCGCGGCGGCGGAACCCGTACGGAATTTTTCACCCGACCCAAACGCGAATTCCAGGCTGCAAATGGGATCCTGCGCGTTCCATTGCTTGTTTGGCCAATTGCCGGGTTCCCTGTCCAGCGATGCCGCCAGCACGCTCTTATTTGCGCGGGGCGCGATGGGCAGGGGCAATTGCATCCCCTCTTTATCGATAGCGGGCAGCAATTCCTCATACGTGACGCCCGGCTCTATCATACACACAAGGTTGCGGCGGCTCATCCCGCTGATCTTTTTCCAGCCGGAAAGGTCGAGCACGATATGCTCCTCGCGGCAGCCTATCCCTTCCTTAATATGCGGCGCGCCCGAGGAAACGGGCACGATTTTCATACCGTGGGTATTGGCCGCCCGCACCACGCTTTGTACTTCCTCAAAATTTTTGGGCGCCGCCACGGCGGCGGGCAACACGTAGCCTTCCGCAAGCGGGTCGCAAACCTTATAGCCTTCCAGCAGCGCCGCATCTGTACGCACAGCGCCCTCCGGCAAAACCTTTTTAAGCAGTTCCAGATTCATTACGCTCCCCCCTTTCTCACGCGTTCAGACCGGCCGATTCATATGCCAGGTCCACAATATCGAGGACTTCCATCTTTTTTACATCATCCCTGCCGGATTGCCCTTTTGTTGTGCTGAAAGCCTGCTCGCAATACGGGCACGCGGTAACGATGCATTCCGCGCCTACGTCGCGCGCCTCGTGCAGCCTGTGCAGCGTGGTCGCTTTCTGCACCTCGGGCGCGGC
>QMCD01000567.1_pt1 | contig 27120 bp, 33 predicted proteins | sample 1821841 | NCBI WGS metagenome assembly QMCD01 (sample SAMN01991225, study PRJNA193472) | Termite gut metagenome, whole genome shotgun sequencing project. | isolation source: worker | host: Macrotermes natalensis | reverse complement strand
ATAAAAAAAATTGTCATTTCACAGGAGTAAGTTCACCTTTAAAATCTATGTATGTTATCGTACCGTCACTTACCGTTGCGCGAACCTTATATATATCGTCCGTCCCGGACAGTTGCATACGTATTTGTAGTTGCGGTGTGGTTTGCGGAGTAATAACGGCAGACAATCTGCATTGAGATATATAGCCGAGAAAAAAAGATTTTCCGGCCAGTTGCCCGGCGCATTCTTTAATCATCTGAATATTGCATACGCCGGGAGAAACGGGATTCCCCGGAAAGTGACCGGCATAAGCCTTATATGCAGGCAATAATGTTACACAAAATAATGTTTCGTCATTTTCTGTGGTTTGACGGTCAATGCTAAAATAATCATTGAGAAGAGTAATCATGACTTATCAACTTTCCATTTTTTTTTCCATTCGGCATAAAACTCCGGCGTAGAGACTTCAAAAATACCGTTACGCGTAACGAACAATTGTACGGTCGACGCGTTCAGTATCAGTTCGCCGTCGCTTTCACGCATAATCGTATAATCAAACATCAACTTGGCTCCGCGACAAGGCTTATAAATCGTATCAACAAGAAGTACATCCCCGATTCCGGCCGCCTTTTTATATTCAAGATGCATATCTGCAATAGGAGCGACATAACCGCTATTGTATATATACATGTATTCAAGTCCGAATTTTGCACCAAACGACTCGCGTCCTTCTTCCAGATATTTCACAAAATTGCCGTGCCACACCATCTGAATGGAATCCACATCAAAAAAGGGCACCCGGATGCGAATCGTATCTGTCAGCATCATGACGGCTTGATATAAATCTTCATCTGGCATTGGGCGGCAACTTCTCCATTCACTTTTGTTTCTGCAGAAAGAAGGGACACGCCAAGCGCCTCGGAGATAATACGGATATGTGTACGTAATTCATCACCCGTATGCGGAAGAAAATGAATACGGAACTTTTTCACTTCAGCGATATAACCAACCGGAGTCGGTTCATTTTTCACTTTTGCCTTATAACCGGCGTATGCCGAAGCGGATTGTGCAATATGTTCTATCAGGCCGGGTTCCATCAAGCAACCTTCGCTATGAAACAGATTATTATCCGAAACGGTCAGACCCGTGTCCGCTTCCGAATCGGTTGCTCCGTAAAACGTATCAATCATGATAATCGGATCACGTTGCGGAATAAGTTCCTTTATACCTTCTCCCTTTATTTCTACCATATTTATTTTACTACATACGGTCATGAACAAAATCATACAACGACCCAAAGGTCTGAATACTTGCAACCTCCGCACCTTTAATACTGACGCCAAACGTTTCTTCAATTAACGCAACCATATCAACAAGGCTCAGGCTGTCAAGCTGTAATGTTTTCTTGATATTAGCATCAGACGTAATTTCGCTGACTTCCACTTCAAATTCGTCCGCCAGCACTTCGTTTATCTTCGCTATTAATTCTTGTTTTTCCATTGATTGATTATTTTTATTTATTTCCTATTTATTCTTTTTACCTCAAAATATTTAAAAATTCCCGGTTATATCACCATACATTACATAAGTTACTGCCACTGGACTGGGTCGTCTTTGGTCCATACAGAACATATCAAAATGTTTTTCTACGCGTTCAGCGGGTATATTCAGCGCCTCCGACGCTTCATCCGGATGTTCGAAGTTTATATTCGGGGCGATAAAATCATTCTTCATCATCAATGTGGAATAGATGATTTCACTGGCTCCCGCCATCCACATTTCATGCCCTGTCTGAGATTTTGTTGAAGTAACTTCCGGTTTATAATCGCCGAATACCGAATCTATTGCGCGGGCTTCATTCCGGTCTCCTACCGGAGTAGACGTAGCATGCGCATTAATATAGCCTATTTGGCTTATATCGATACCGGATTCACGGATAGCCATACGAAGCGAACGGGCAGGGCCATCTACATTCGGCACCGAAATATGGTCACCGTTTGATGAAAAACCATATCCTAAAACTTCGGCCAGAATAGGAGCGCCACGCTTTACCGCCGTTTCATAATCTTCAATAATGACGGTAGCCGCGCCACCTCCAGGCACCAATCCGTCGCGATCGCGATCAAAAGGACGCGAAGCCTTCGCCGGTTCGTTTTCACGGACAGAAAATGCACTTATCCCATCAAAGCTACCTATCGAAAACGGATTTACTTCCTGTGCTCCGCCACAGACGACGATATCCTGCAATCCGTTCCGGATCAACAAAGCTCCCAGTCCGATTGCATGAGACCCACTCGCACAGGCTGCCGAGACGGTCAGATTCATACCTTTCAATTTGAACAGACAGGAAAGATTCATGGTCACCGTGGAGTTCATGGATTGGAAAATCGCACCCGAGCCGATAAGCGTCGTATCTTTCTTGTCACGCATTGTATCCACACTTTTCACTACAGCATCGGCGCTGCTGTCATTTCCATAAAAAACACCTACTTCATGAGAATCAAGATAATCCTGATCTAATCCGGCATTAGCCAATGCCTCTGCAGTCGCCACATACGCATACTTCGCCTGCTCAGGCATAAAAACCCGCTGATTCCTGCTTAAGACACCTTTCAGGTTCGGAACTTCAAGATAAGCGGTCAATGCCGAACGGAATCCCATTTCCTTACGGACAGGATCAAAAATAATGCCCGACTTACCGCTATACAACGAAGCCTGAACCTCCGCCAGATTTTTACCAAGACAGGAATATATCCCCATTCCTGTAATAACAACTCTTTTACTCATTTTTATTTATCAAATTATTTAATCTTTCATATATTTTATCCCGTAACTCCGTAAGCGGGCTTATCCGCCCTGCCCTGTCGGCATTCCGGTAACGTATATCCTGCAATATACGAACTATGCATTTCCAATAATACCATGCAAAAAGTCCCAGCCACGGCAGCATCAACGCATAAATGACGGCACACCAGAGATTCACAAAAAACCAAGCCAACATAAAAGACAAGGTATACAACACGGGCATCGTGATCAGTACGCTCATCCCAAACAGGAAAGAATTATAAAACATTTTATCCTTAATACGGCGCATGACAAACGCGGGCGTTTTGTAAATAATAATATTCGGCCACAAAGAAAACAACCATACCGGCACTAACGCGATCATGGCAAGAATGGAAAAGAGAATGCTTCCCCAACCCGGAGTTTTATCCAGATTATCATCCCGTATCTTCAGTTTTTTTATCCCATCCTCAAGAACCAGGGCGTCATCATAAATTTGCTGTACGGATTCATCTCCTTCCGATTTAGCCTTATCCAACGATTCGAAAAAAGAACGGTCGGATACCAACAGATCCGGCAGATAACCGGGGCGGGCTCCGTGTTCTACGGCATGTTTCCGCCCGTACGTATTACGCAGAAAATCAATGGCCCTGTAATTATCCAAATCGGTGATGTTTAGCATCATACCTGCTATTTGTTCTCTTACCAGCGTATTGACCTGACGTTGCGCCGTACGCGGCTTTGTTTTATATAGCTCGTAATATGGCTGTAACGAAACAGGCGTTCCAAACCTGACAAGTACATCATGCTGAATATCATAATATCCGGAATAGTGATTACAGACAGGAAGTATACATATTTCCGTCCGGAAACCATCAAGCTCGGCCGCTTCAAAAGCCATCTTCGTATAACCTAATGAAAAATCGCCTAACCAGTGTTTATCCTGATGCATCCCTTCGGGATACATCAACAAGGTTCGGCCACTCACAAGTTCCCTCTCCGATACATTAAATATTTTTTTATTCTTTGCCAGTGACGCTTCACCGTCAAAACTTAAACGATAAGCGGGCAGTAATCCCATCTTATATAAGATCTTACTAATCACCGGATGTATTGAAAACACGGGAAATGTGCCTTGCCGCTCTACGGGTTACCGAGTCCGAGTAATCAGTAACCGGGCATGGCTGTTGACCCCCCCCCGGGCGGAATTCAAATTCCGTAAGCGCAAAAAGCCCCGTTGCCGGGGCTTTTCACGGCAATACAGGCAAAGAATCCTATAAGCTGTCTTTTAAAGCCTTTCCGGGCGTGAACTTCACAGCCTTGCTTGCGGGAATCTTGATTTCTTTACCGGTGCGCGCGAAAACCTTGCGGGGATTGATGTTGAGATTATTGAGCATGATATAATTAATCCGATTGACCTTGACGTGGACGAGATTTACAACTTTGCGTGTCCTGCAAGCCCTGTGCATTACCAGCATGACCCGGTTAAGACAATGAAAACGAGTGTGCTGGGGGTTTTGAATATGTTAGAACTTGCAACGCGCACGGGTGCAAAGCTTTTGCAGGCGTCAACCTCGGAGGTTTACGGTGACCCGCTGGTGCATCCGCAGCTGGAAAGTTATTGGGGCAACGTGAACCCGATTGGTGTCCGAAGCTGTTATGACGAGGGAAAACGCGCGGCGGAGACGCTGGTGATGGATTACCGCCGTCAATACGGTACAGACACGCGTGTTGTGCGAATTTTTAACACATACGGCCCGCGTATGGCCGAGAACGACGGTCGCGTAGTGTCAAACTTTATTGTGCAAGCGCTGCGCGGCAAGGATTTGACGGTTTACGGGGACGGCTCGCAAACGCGCTCGTTCTGTTATGTTGATGATTTGGTGCGCGGGATAATTTCGCTTATGGCATCGGAATATTATATGCCGATTAACATTGGAAACGACGGTGAGTACACGGTTTTGGAGCTTGCGCAGATGGTTTTGGAGTTGACCGGTAAAAACTCAAAAATTATCCACAAACCGCTGCCGTCAGATGACCCGTGCAAACGCCGTCCGGACTTGACTTTGGCGCGCAAAGAGCTCAAATATATTCCTGCGATGCCCGTGCGCGAAGGGCTTGCAAAAACTATTGAGTATTTTTCACAAGTGATACAAACTCATCCACAATCGTAGAGTTCCATTTTTTGTCGGAGTTTTGCCGGATTACGTCCAGCGCCTGTTTTGTTGACATCTTAGGCCGATGCGGGCGCTCTTGAATAAGCGCAAAATATGCATCAACAATCAGCACAATCTGCGATGCCAGCGGAATCTCGTCTTTGGATTTTTTGTTCGGGTAACCGCTTCCGTCCCAGTTTTCGTGGTGGTCTTCAATAATCGGGATAACATCTTGGATATAAGAGATAGGTTTTAAAATCTTTTTCGCGGCAAAAATAGGGTGCTCCTGGACGGTTTTTTTCTCGTCCTCGGTAAGCGAGCCGGCTTTTTGCAGAATTTTTGGCGGTACCATCAATTTGCCTATATCGTACAAAAGCATTGCCACGCGCAGGTTATCTACGTCTTCTTTCGGCAGGTCAAAACGTTTTGCAAGCGAAACAGCCATGTTGCTTTTAGCTTTTGCAACACCCTGAGATTGCGATGGGTTGTAGGTTGTAGCCAGTATGTCCGATACGGAATACAAGACATCTTGACCGGTTTGCTTGAGTTTTTCCTGCAAATTCGCCGTGATATCCTTTGGCAGCGGGATGTTGTGTTTTGATAGGATATCGGTGAACGTGTTGAACGCGATTTCCTGCCAGGAGGTTTCGCTTGCGGCTTTTGCCATTGTGACGCGGTTTCTGCCGTCGCGCTTGGATTTGTACATTGCCTGATCTGTCAATTCCATAATCTCGTCAATATCATCGGAGTGCTCCAAAAACGTTGCCACACCTATGCTTGCGGTTATGGTGCCGATTTTATCAAGTTTTTGGTCTTCAATAGCCTTACGAAGCCGTTCTGCGGCCACCATCGCGCCGCGGGAATCAACGCCCGGCAAAAGTACGTTGAACTCCTCGCCGCCAAGCCGTGCGGGTATATCAATTGAGCGTGCGTTGTTGTGCAGCACCTGCGCGACGGTTTTTATAGCAATGTCGCCGTAGGTGTGGCCAAGCGGGGCGTTGATTTTTTTCAGGAAGTCCAAATCCAGCCCGATTACGCTCAACGGCTGCTTTTGGCGGGTTGCACGGACGACCTCTTTTGCCGTTTGTTCTTCAAAATAGCGCCGGTTGTAAAGTCCGGTGAGGCTGTCGGTCAGCGCCTGTTTTTTAACCATATCAAACAAATCCGCGATGGTGATCGCCATCTCAACCTGGCTTGCAAACAGTTTCAGGAAATCCTGCTCAGCGGTGGTTATCCGGGCGCGCGGTGATACGATTACAAACACGCCAAACGGCTTGTGCTGCGTGAACAAAGGGATTGCCATAAGCGAGCGCGATATGTTCTGGACTGATTTTTTGACTTTAAGTTTTGACAGAATTTTGCCGGTATCGGTTGTTGTGCGCGCCTCGCGGGATTTGAGGACGTCCGATAAAAACTCATCCTCATCACAGTTTTGGATAATTTTTGACCAGATGTAGCCGAGTTCGCCTTTAAGGCTGGTATCAAGCACGCTTTGCAGGGATTCGTCGGAGTTAATCAGGTTGAAGATGTGCTGTAAGGTAAGAACCCGCTTGTTGGCAAGCTCCAAATCCTTGGTGCGCTGGGTAACTTCGGCCTCAAGGCGTATGTTTATCTTGCGGATTTCTTCGTAATCCTGATTTTTGCCGAGGATGTTGCTTTCAACCTCGTTGATATTTTTGTATATCTGTTTAATAACCGACAAAAAACCCATGCCGATATTGTAGCACAAATTTTTTAGGAATGCCGCTTGTTTTACCTTATTTTACCCTATTGGACTTCCGCGGCGGCAGCCCTTGCAGCCTTTAATTGCTCGAACAGCGGATCTATTTCGATTTTGGAGCGGAACACGTCGCCTTGCGTAATGATAGAGCCCCTGTACTGCGCGTTAATTGCGCTGTGCCGTACGTTAGCGTTTTGCATTTGAAGCTCGGCAATCTTCAATTTTTGTTTGACATCGTCTGTTTGAATAGTGTCAATCTCAGCTGCTATGGCGCGCGAATCAGCGATAATCTTTTCAAGCTCCGCCGGTGTGTAACCCGGAGGGCGCAGGGCTTTATCCGCGTCATACTTTGCCTGCGCGGCTTCAAGCTTGGCTTGCGCGGTCTCTGATGGCGCAAGTTCCGCCTGCAGCGCTGCAACATCAAGTTCTGTCCTGCTAATATCGCCAAACAAGTTTCTGTCTTGATAGCTGACGCTGATTATTTGAGGTCCTGCCGGCGCCTCTGGCTTTACGGATGCCGTCTCTTGAACCGGTGCCGCCGTTTCTGCAGGTGCTTCCGCCTGCGCGGTGCGCTCAACAACAAGCCCCTTGTCATCTGACAGTTTCAACGTAGTGCCCGGAAAAATCAAATCAACATTCTTTATGTTGTTAGCGCGCGCGAGCGCCTCTACCGTTGTGTTGTTCGCAACTGCGATTTTTGACAGCGTATCGCCTGACTTAATAGTATAATCCATGACAAATTCCTCCTTTTCCTCGTATGAGATATTAAAGTATTTTTCCGAATATAAATTGCCCATGTGGATTGTAAATTTTTGTTAACTCAATTTAGTCCAAAAAGGCAATTTTTTAAAACTTATATACTTTGTATATATAAGCGAGTGAGATAAATAAAAAATGTTCACATATTTTATTTAAGAGCGAGTATAGGAAATCATAGATAACTCTAAATAGGAAAAGGAGGATACCCATGCCGATAGGAGCAGAGGATTACATTGATCAGTTATTGGTAAAAAAGTACGCAGATGAGAAAGTCGACAACCACGACAGTATGGAGTCGATGGTGGACCCGCAAAAGATGATGGGTGCAATGAACGACTACTCCGCTATGTACAGAAATATGATGACGCTGAAACAGCGGCTGAATATTGCGTGCTACGCAATCAACGCAAGGACCGCCAGATACCAGAAAACATCAGCGCTCAGGTAAAAGATGTTAGTGGTCTGTTTTTGATATAATGAGAAAATGGAACACGCAGTGGGAAAGATAATCCTGGCATCTTCATCGCCGCGCCGCAGAGAAATTCTGGAGCGCGCAGGGTACAGGTTTAGAGTTATACCGTCACCGTACGAGGAAACGAATACGAGGACGGTTTTTTCTTTGGATTATATTGAGGATTTGGCGTATCAAAAGGCAAAGGCGGTTGAAGGTGATGTGGTAATCGGCGCCGACACGATGGTTGTGCTGGAGGGCAGGATTTTCGGCAAACCGTCTGATGCATCGGATGCACGCCGGATGCTGCGCGAGCTTTCGGGCAAAACGCACGAGGTTGTGACAGCTATCGCTGTTATCGCAGGCGGCAAGGCGCGCAAAAACTCCACCGTCAGCCGCGTTACGTTTGAATACTTGACCGAGGAGCAGATTTGCCGCTACGTTGAGGAGTTCAAACCGTTTGACAAAGCGGGTGCCTACGGGATACAAGAGTTGCCAAACGGGTATATAAAATCCTACGAGGGCAGTTTGGAAAACATTATAGGGCTTTGCCCCAAGGCTCTCGCGCAGTTGTTTTAATAAAAATTAACATAAATAGCAAAAATAAAATTCACGACTTTTAATATTTTTGTTATAATGAGTAAGTATGTAAATTATGTGAAAGGAAAAAGTTATGCAGGTATCATTCGGAAAAGCTTTTCTGGTTAGTGCTTCAAATAATGGAGCATTGTTTAAACGATGTATTGAAAACCCTTCAAATGATCCGGACGGGAAAGATCCGACTGTAATAATTCCGGTTGACAGTGGCGACTATCTGGTGCTCACCGACAGAACTGCGGAAGAGTATAAGAAAGAAAAGCATGAAATTCAAGCAGCCGCGCAGAAACAGTGCGATGCAACCGTCAAGGAACTTATGAGGGTCTATATTGATAACGTATGTAAAGTAGCCAAACCGACGGTATTTTAACATTATCAGCCGCAGCATTTTTTGAACTTTTTACCGCTGCCGCAAGGGCATTGGTCGTTGCGGCCGACGCCTGCGGTGTCAACATCGGGGCGGGCGTCCTCTTCCTCAATTATCCCCAAAACATTTGAGAACGCGCGTGATTTGTACAACACGGTTGTCGGTGAAAAGATTTTGTGTTTCATATAGCGAGGTTTGTACCAGCGCAAAAGCTCGTCCAGCGTAAGTTTCAGCCCTTCTCCAGCGCCGGGAGTCGCGTTTATCACGGCCATAAAGTTTTTGTGTTTTGCCGCGACGCGTTTTAGCAGGTTTGCGCTGATTTTATCGTTGTTGAGAAAATATCTTATACAATCCCCGTCAGGCTTGCCTTCAAAGGATTTGTTGAACGTTTCGTAAAACGGCACGGCGTAAAGCCCGAGTTCTTTGTCAAAAATAATCCCGACATCGTAGGTTTCGCTGTGCGATGCAAACCCGCCGAGAGAATTTTCAAGGAAATTGTCGTATGAGTTGTTCAGCTCGCTGACATCAAAGAACCGGTATGTTTCGGGGGTTTGGATTTTGTCCTGAAACGGTGCGCGTTCGCCGGTTTCTACAAAATTGTTGTACAAGCTGATGACTTCGTCTGCAAACTTGTTTGTGGTGATGATTTCGTCTTTGCCAAAGTAGTCAATGAATTTTTTGTGGAGCTCTGCGACGTTTTGTTCAAGTTCGGCGAGCTTTTCCGGGTTGTCCAGATAGGTCAGCTCGGGGTTTTGGACGATTTTTGCGATACAGTAGCGCATGGCTTCTTCTTTGCGGCTGACGGGCAGCACCCCTGATATTTCAAGCAGGTAGGTCTTGCCGCGGTATCCAAGCAGCCGGGCAACGATGTAGTGGCCGGAGCCGATTGTGCGAAAGTTAGTCATCTTAACTAAACTCAACGCGGTGTAGTTTTTTTCGTTGATTAGGTTGTAGAGCTCAAACCCGGTTTGGGTTTTGCGCTTGACCTCATAGACGCAGGCGCTGGAATTCATAAGTGCCCGGACGATTTTGCTGTCGTGTTTTTCGGCGTACAGGTCAAGGATGCTTTTGTTGTTCAGGTTGCGTTCAAAGATGTAGTTAAAAACCATCTCGGGGCTGTCGCCTCCGATTGATTTGGTGTATTCGGTAAAATCGGGCGCGACATTATCGTCCTCGCGGACAAAAGCTGCGATGTCCTTTATCACGGTGTTAATTTGTTTTGAATCTTCAAGAATTGCTGTCATGTTTTTTAAGATAACGTAAAAAAATTGATAACTCAATAGTAAATCGGGTAGATATTGACCGAAGATGAAAAATTTGCTATAATTAACGGGTTAAGAAGATTAGAGGACATTAAAAATGAAATTACATATGCAGATATTGATTGCGCTGGGGTTGGGGATTAAGCGTAACTGGCACATATTTTTGGGTATAATACTGGGTATCATGTTCGGTGCATTTTTGCATGTGAACTCGCATCCGGCGATTTTAGCGGTGCTTACGTTCATAGGTCAGGTGTTTATCCGGTTGATTCAAATGGTTGTAATCCCGCTGGTGATTTCTGCGATAGTAATAGGTATAACGAGCGTTGGTGACAACAAGCAGTTGAGCAAATTCGGGACCAAGATGGTGGTTTATTACGGTATAATAACTGTGATGGCGGTATCAATCGGTGCGGCGCTGGCGATGTTGATGAAACCGGGGCTTGGTGCGGCGCGGTTCATCACTGAGAACGCTGCAGGTGAGGTTCAAGCATCGGTTGCGACAGCGATGGCACAGCAGCAGGGCAATATCGGGCAATTGTTTTTAGATTTTCTGCCGAGCAACCCGTTCCATTCACTGGCGGTCGGAAACATGGTCTCAATTATAGTGTTTGTAGTGATTTTGGCGATTGCGCTGGCACGGGTGGGTGATGTTAACCGGCCCGTTGTTTCGTTTTTTGAGAGTATTTTTGCCGCAACGATGAAAATAACCGACTGGATTATGCTGCTTGCAGCGCCCGGTGTGTTTGCGCTGACGGCAAGCGCTGTTTCAAGTTTCGGCGGCGAAATTTTTGCAAGTATTTCAAAATATCTTGCGGTTTTGATTATCGGGTTTGCGCTGCAGCTGTTTGTTGTGTATCCGTTGTTCTTGAAATTCTTTTCAAGAATAAGCGCGGCGACATTGTATTCTGCGGTGGCGGAGGCGATGATGGTTGCTTTCGGGACGGCGAGTTCGTCTGCGACGCTGCCTTTGACTATCGCGTGCTGTGAAAAACGCGGGATTTCGCACAAGATTGCGAGCTTTGTGCTGCCGCTTGGTGCGACGCTGAATATGGACGGAACCGCGCTGCTGCAGACTGTTGCGGTAATTTTCCTTGCGCAGGCGTATGGGGTTGTGCTGACGCCGTTCTTGATTATCCAAATTTGCGTGCTGGCGATTATTGCATCCAGTACGTGCGCGGGGATACCGGGCGCCGGATTGATTACGATTGCGTTGATTCTTAACGGAATGGGATTGAGTCCTGAGCAGTTGGTGGCAGGGTTTGCGTTCTTGTTCACAATCGAGCGGATTACGGATATGATGCGCACGCTTGTCAATGTGACATCTGATACCGTTGTTGCGGCAGCGATTGCGGACAACGAGGGTGAGATAAATTACGAACTGTTCAATAATCCGGAGGCTTACGAGGATATCACAAATTAGTAATAAAGTATGTCACCGCGCACTTGATGCGCGGTCTTCGTTAAAAATTGGTTTCTGGGGATACCCTGACCCGGCGGTGGTTTCGCAATATCAAACACAGTATCCGGACGCGCAGTGGGTAGATTTGGATGTGGATTTTGGCGTGTCTGACAGAAAAATTTTGCCCGGTAACTATTGCAAAATCGTGAAAAACATAATTAACAACGCGCTTGACGGTGAGTATGACGTTATTTTAGCGGCGGTGGGCAAGGACAAGTGCGACAGTGGCTGGTTTGCGGCGCAGGTGCTGCGTGATTTGGGGCTGAATGTTGTTGAGACAAAGTTTGAGTCGTTGACTCCAAGGCGGCAGCTGCAAATTTGTACAAGCGGCATGCCGCTTTACGACAAGGTTAACGCAATAACGGGTGATATTATTGCGCCTGCGGCGCGCGAGTGCGAACCTTGCAAACCCGAGTTCGGGTTTTGGGGTGTGCCGCCAAATGATTTGGAGATTTTGCGGCTTTTTCCTGATACAACGCATGTTTACGGGTGGTTAAGATGCGTGGAGGCCGGGGTTCCGGCCGATATTGAGCTGGAAATGTACGTTGACCCCGGTGTGCCGACTGTTTTTTATTCGCAGGCGTTTTGCGCCAAGGCGCAGCCGGCAAAATATCTGGCGGACAAATACAACGGGCTTTTTGTGGATATAGATGATTACGCGAACAACTCTACCCGTGCGAAGATTGAAGCGTTTTTGAGGTTACGCTGATGATTTATGTGGACGCGGGAACAACTTATACAAAAGTAATTACGACCTCACGTCATCCTGAACTTGGTTCAGGATCTTGCCGTGAAGGTGACTCGGGTAAGATTTCGGATCAAGTCCGGAATGACATGTTCTATTATATTATCCCGTCAAAGGATTTTGCGCTCAAACCCGACAAATCGTGCGGCCACATGTCAAACGGGGAAAACGAAATCGTTGCGCTGGCAAAAGGTGCGCGGCGGCATGTTACACCTGACGCTACGGTGCTTGACCTTGGCAGCCGGGATGCAAAATGGATTAAGTTTTGCGACGGCAAGTTCCACGATATGGATTGGAACAACTCGTGCGCAAGCTCAACGGGCGCAACTGTTGAGATGCTGATGAAATTTTACGACCTCGCGGTAAACGACCTGAAGGCCGTATCTGAACGCTTTCCGGTGACGTGCGGGATTTTCGGGCTGGAAAAGATTATGGATGACATTTCTAATGGCGTGAGTGCAGCCGAAGCGGTGTCAAAGTTCATCCACGGCGTTGCATACAACGCGTGGACGTTTGCCAAACAGCCCGAAATCCTTTACCTGTCGGGCGGGTTTTGTGAGAACAAGTGTTTTGTAAAATCACTGGAAAACTACTGCCGCGTCGTGCCGCTGGGGCGGTTTGTGCTGTGCGAAGGATTAATAGATGAATAACCGCGAGCTTGGAAATCAGGGCGAAGACATCGCTTGCCGGTACCTTGAAAAAAACGGGTACGAAATAGTGGAGCGCAACAAGCATTTCGGGCGAAACTGCGAGATTGATATAATCGTGCGCCGCGGTGGTAAATTAATATTTGTAGAAGTGAAAACCCGAAAGACCGATGCGTTTGGCAGCCCGTTTGAGTCTGTCACCAGAGCAAAATACGCAAAACTGGTCAAAGGTGTGCAAGCGTATTTAGTCCAAAACCCGCACAGGGATTATCAAATTGACGTTATCGGAATAATTTTGCGGCCGGAGCTGAAAATTGAGCATCTAGATAATATTTCCGCCTGAAATTTGGTAGGTTTTGTCTATAAAACCCTTGTCAAACACCACCGCATCAACGCTTGTGATGATTGTTTGGGTTTGGGAATCAATGACCTTCAACAGGTAATTTTGGCGCACATCGTCAAGTTCTGCGAGCACATCGTCAAGCAGCAGGATCGGGTTGTCGCCGGTTTTTTCGGTTATGATATCAAGCTCGGAGAGTTTCAGCGCAAGCACAATGGTGCGCTGCTGGCCTTGTGAGGCGAACTTTACGGCATCCTCATCGTTTATAAAAAACGCGACATCATCTCTGTGCGGGCCGACACAAGATTGGCCGCGGCGCAGCTCTTCTTCGGCGCGCTCTTGCAGCTGTGCGCGGAATTCTTCGGCTATTTGCTCTGCCGTGCCGTCCCACTTGTAGCGGATGGCGAGCTTTTCGCCGTTTGAGATATCAAGGTGTTTTTTGGCAGCGATTTCGGCGATTTCGGTCAGAAATTTTTTGCGCAGGAAGATTATGTTGCTGCCTGCGATAACAAGCTGCTCGTTGAGCACGTCCAAAAGCTGCGCATCGCGCGCGCCGTCTTTGAGAAAGTTATTTTTTTGGATACGGATTTTGTCGTATTTTGTGAGGCGTTCGTCGTAGGCCGGATAAACCTGTGAAATCGCTCTGTCAAGCCAGTTTCGCCTATCTGATGAGCCGCCGCGCAGCAGCATAAGATCTGACGATGAAAACAAAACCGATTTCAATACGGATTTGAAATTTTTCGGGGTGGTTTTTGCGCCGTTAAGTTTCAGGGTACGCGTTTTTTCCCTGTCATAAGAAACACTCATCTCAATATTTGTGTCGGCCTTAATCAAATCGGCGTCTATTCGCATCGCGTCCTTATTAAAAAGAATTAACTCCAAAGGATTAGATGTTCTCTGTGCTCGTAATCCCGACAAAAAATAGATGCTTTCCAGAATATTTGTTTTGCCTTGAGCATTTTTTCCGGCGATAAGAATTTTTTGCGCGTAGAGACCAAGCTCTAAATCAGCGCAGTTTCTGTAATTTGTTAATTTTAGTTTGGTTAGCCGCATTTGTTGCCATTATATCAAAAGTATGCTACAATTGCACACATGATACCTTTTGTGACAGAAGAAGATGCTATTGCTGCTTTCAAAGAGATTTTTGTTGATGTTGATGCGTGGCGCAAAAAGATGATTCACTATGTAAAAGAGGAGAATCCCGAAATCAACACGGCGATAATTGAGGCGGCGCACAAGACTGATTTGGACCCGAAAGCTATTGCGCTGGGCGCGTATATGTCCTACTTGTTGATAGAAAAAGCGGGAGGCCTGCACGATGGCGATTGAGGATTTGTTATTAAAGCTGCACGAGGCCGGCGGCAGCGACCTGCACGTGTCGGCGAATCTTCCGCCTGTTATGCGTGTGGACGGGAAATTGCGCCGGATTGAAGATGAAAAATCTTTGACCGGGGACGAGGTTGAACAGCTGTTGTTCCCGATGCTCTCAAACGAGCAGCGCCGTAAGCTTGAACAAGAATGGGAGCTGGATTTTTCTTACGGGATACAAGGTGTGAGCCGGTTTAGGGTTAATATTTATAAAGACAAGGGCAACTACGCCGCGGCGTTCAGGATAATTCCGTCAAAAGTTCCCGCGTTTGAGACGCTCGGGCTGCCGGAAGTTGTCAAAAAAATGGCTGAAAAACCGCGAGGGCTGGTGCTTGTGACAGGACCGACGGGCTCCGGTAAATCCACTACGCTTGCCTCAATGATTGACTATATCAACGCGAACCGTGCCGAGCACATTTTGACCGTTGAAGACCCGATAGAGTTTGTGCACGAATCAAAACAAAGTATTGTTCACCAGCGTGAGCTGGGGATGGACACCCGCTCGTTCGGGAACGCCTTGAAATCCGCACTGCGTGAGGACCCGGATATTATTTTGGTAGGTGAGATGCGCGACCACGAGACGATTTCGCTGGCGCTGACCGCTGCAGAAACCGGCCACCTTGTGTTCGGAACGCTGCACACCTCATCCGCATCGCAAACAGTTGACCGGATTGTAGATGTTTTTCCGGAAGGTCAGCAGCAGCAAATACGGGTTCAACTGTCAAGCTCGCTTGTGGCTGTATTCTCGCAAACTCTTTTGCCAAAACTCCAACCCGACGGTTCAAAACGAGGCAGGGTTATGGCGCAGGAGATTATGGTTGTCAACCCCGCGCTGGCAAACCTTATCCGCGAAAGCAAGACCGCGCAGATTTATTCAACTATCCAAACCAACCAGGGGCTCGGGATGCAAACGCTGGAATCCGCGCTGGCAGAGCTTGTTAACACACGGCAGGCCACGCTTGAAGACGCGCTTTTGCGCTGCTCAAAACCCGAGGAGCTCAAACGTCTGCTTAAATAACGAGCCGCGTTCAAACGCTTAATAAGTTGCCCTTGAATACTTTTTGTGGTAGAATGCTGATGAAATGCGAAAAATTCGTTACGATGATTATGATAAAGACGAGAGTCTGCTAGGGAGCCTGAAATTGCTGTGCGTTATGGGGTTGGCGATGTTTCTTGCCGGCATTGTTTCGTTCCAGCTTTACCTGTCATCGCTTCCGCCGATAGAGAACCTTGAGGACTTCAAACCCAATATTGTCACGCAATTCTACTCTCACGACGATGAGATTATTAAAACTTTTACGGTGTACACGTTCCAAAAAGTTGAGCTCAAAGATGTGCCGGTTGAACTGATAGAGGCCGTTATTGCAACGGAGGACAAGAATTTTTATAAGCACCGCGGTTATGATGTGGCAGGGCTTGTGCGCTCGGTGTTCCAGAACGTGATTTCCGGCCGCGTTGTGCAAGGTGCAAGTACGATTACCCAGCAGCTTGCAAGGGTCTTGTTTTTGAACAACGAAAAAACATTTACCCGTAAGATTAAGGAGCTGTTTATCGCCGCCCGGATTGAAAAAACCATCTCAAAGGACAAAATTTTGGAGATGTATTTGAATAATGTTTATCTGGGATCCGGCGCATACGGGGTTGAAGGCGCGTCACAGATTTATTTCAACAAATCGCTGAAAGACTGCGACCTTGCTGAACTTGCTTTGATTGCCGGGCTGCCGCAGGCACCGTCAATCTATTCGCCGTTTAATAGCCTTGAATTGGCGGTAAAACGCCGCAATCAGGTGCTTACGCGGATGTACAAAATGCGATACATCACATCGGACGAGTTTGAAAAAGCGAAAAATGAAGAAGTTACGCTGAACATCCACCCGACTTTTTATACGACGAACAAAGCGCCGTATTTTTGCGATTATGTGATGAAAGAGCTTGCACGGCTGGGGTTTGACGAGACCGATATAATCCACGGCGGCTACAAGGTCATCACAACACTGGATTACAAATCTCAGATTGCCGCCAACGACGCTGTTGTCAAGCAAATGCGCAACTACGGATTGACAGGCGACAAGCAGCAGGCGGCCGTGTTCTCGTTTAACCCGATTGACGGCAGGATTTTGGCATACGTCGGCGGGAAAGATTACACGAAAACCCAGTATGACAGAGTAACGCAGGCGATACGCCCGCCGGGCTCGGCGTTCAAACCGGTTGTTTACGCAGCGGCATTGGAGCGCGGGATTAGCCCCAACGACATTATAGACGATGCACCCGTTCAAATCGGCAACTGGTCACCCAGAAATTATGCGGACAAATACCGCGGCAAAATCCCTGTCTACACGGCGTTGATGGTTTCATCAAACGTTTGTGCGGCAAAAATGATTCAACTTGTCGGGATTCGCGCTGTTGTGCAGACCGCAAGGATTTTGGGGATAGATACTCCGCTTGAATACGATTATACGATTTCGCTCGGGTCAAACGGGGTGAAATTGTTTGAGTTTACGCGGGCTTACGGTGCTTTTGCCAACGGCGGGTATGTTGTCCAGCCGTTTGCGGTTGAGCGGGTTGAGACCTCGCGCGGAAAGGTTATTTATCTTGCACCGCGCGCGCGTGCATCGCACCAGCTGAGTGTGAACACGGCAGCGCAAATGACCGCGATGCTTAAAACAGTTATCACAAGCGGTACCGGCCGCGGTGCAAATATCGGCAAACCGGCCGCGGGCAAAACAGGTACCACCGACAGTAACAGGGACGCTTATTTTGTGGGTTATACGCCGAATGTTGTCACCGGCGTCTGGGTCGGTAACGACGATAACACCTCCGGCCGCGTGCAAGGCGGCTCGATTCCGGCGGTTATCTGGCGTGATGTGATGAAAGTTGCGACAGAACCCTACGGCAGCGTTGATTTCAATTACCCGGAAATCAAGCTGGTACCGTATGTTCCGAAAGAAGACCCAAATATTGTTGACGAGGCCGGCGCAGCTGCCGCGCAAGAGGAAGAAGAATCCGAAAGCCCTATAAAAAGAATAATGGAGCGCAGAGCAGCGCCTGTTCCGGCACCGGCACCGCAAGCGGAAAGAGCACCGGTACCGTGATGGATAAAGTGGTGATTTATACGGATGGTTCTTGTCTTGGCAACCCCGGCAATGGCGGGTATGCGGCGATTTTGCGTTTTGGCGAGACCCGGCTGGAGATTTGGGGCGGTGAAAAAGAAAGCACCAACAACCGTATGGAACTAACGGCCGTGTTGAAAGCGCTTGAACAGCTTAAAAAAGCCTGTCAGGTTGAGCTGCACGCCGACAGCAAATACGTACTGGACGGGTTCCAAAAGGGCTGGCTTAATAACTGGAAGGCCAAAGGGTGGAAAACAGCGGACAAAAAACCGGTCAAAAACAAGGATTTGTGGCAGGCGCTGGACACCGAGGCCGCTAAACACAAAATCACCTGGAACCACGTCAAAGGCCACGCAGGTCAAGCGCAAAACGAGCGCTGCGACGAGCTTGCGCGAACTGCCGCAGCACAGGCCGCCGAGATAGGCGACTTTTTCCAACGCGGGGATTATAAGTCCGAGATTTGAACGCCAACAGGTACGGCGTTGAGGTTATTTTTGACCCAATAGCCTTCAATCGGTTCAAATTCGCCACCCAAAAGGTAATATGTAGGCCCGGAACCTGACATCACAGCATCCGGGTAAAGCGATTTGATTTTTTGCAGCTGCGGATATTTGTCAAGCATCGCCGGCTCCAAATCGTTGGCTGTGCCGTCAAAATAGAATTCCGAATAAGCCTCCTTCGCGCTGATTTGCAGGTCCAAAGGTTTTATCAGCGAAACTTTGAACGGTTCAAACCCAAGCGGTTCAAGGATTTCGCCGCGGCCTTTGGTCAGCGCGCGCCCGCCGTCCAAGCAAAAATTCAAATCCGAACCCAGCTGCGCGCATATTTTGTGCAGCTGTGCACGCGAAAACGGCTCGCCAAAAAGCTTGTTCATCCCGTACAGCGCGCCGGCCGCGTTCGTGCTGCCGCCCGCAAGCCCGGCCGCAACGGGGATGTTTTTTTCTATGTGGATTTTGACCGGCTGCTCAAAAAACTGCGCCGCTTTGTACACGATATTTCGCTCGTCATAAGGAATCTCATCGCTCGTGCCTGAAAGAACTATACCGGAGCCTTCATTCACCCCAATTGTCAGATAATCAAACAGGTCAATAGTTTGCATCACGCTTTCAATATCGTGAAACCCGTCCGGGCGCACGCCGAGCACCTTTAAGCTTAAATTAATTTTAGCGGGACACGCAATTCTCATCTCAGCGCCTCCGACAAGGCGCCAAAGTCCTGAATTGAAAGTTTTTCACCGCGCACCTTGTCATCATTTAACGCCGCGGCGATTTTTTCTTTTGCGAATCCGCCGGCGTACAGGCAGTTTTTCAAAGTTTTGCGCCGCTGGGAAAACGCCGCCTTCACAACTCGCCGGAACATTTTGTAATCGCTTAAATCCAGCCGCGGCTTATCCAAAATCCGAAGTTTTACCAGCGCGGAATTGACCTTTGGCGACGGGTAAAAACATCTGCTGCCGACCCGCCGGACGATTTCAACATCCGCCCAAAACTGCGACAGAATCGTCAGCATCCCGTATTGTTTGTTTGGCGAATCAGGCCCTGCCGCCATACGCTGCGCGACTTCCTCTTGCACCATCATCAAAATTTCGCTCACCGCATTGCGGTTTTTGTGCGCCAAATCGTCAACCTCACCGAGCAAATGTGCGATAATAGGGCTTGTTATATAATACGGAATATTTGCCACAACCTTGCACTTGCCGCACAGCGCGGACAAATCGGTTTTCAAAATATCCGCGTGGATAATTCGCAGGTTCGGCGCGTCAATTTTTTCAAGCTCGCGAACCGCCTCCTCGTCTAATTCAATTGCGATAACCTCTTTTGCGCATCTGACAAGTTTCTCCGTCACAAACCCCGCACCCGCACCGATTTCAACCACGGTATCATCCGGTGTAATCCCGGATAGCTCAATTATCGCGTCAAGCGTCGCGCTGTCAACCAGAAAATTCTGTCCCAGCCGCTTTTTTGTCCTAAACCGTTTTGCCCTGTTTAAATAGTCCATCTTACTAACTATCATAACACAATCTTGTGATATGATAATCTGTATGACAGCAACAAAAACAAAATTATCACGCAGCGAATTGCTAAATATTTTCACGTCCGGCTGCAAAACAGAGCAAAGAATCGGCGTTGAGTATGAACGGCTTCCGATTTGCACGGCAACAAAAACCGCCGCATCCTACGACGAAAATATTTATCAAATGCTGCGAACTTTTGCCAAAGAGGATAATTGGGCCTACATAACAGACGATGACTGCAATATTGTGGGTTTAAAAAAAGGCCACGATGCTATCACGCTTGAACCCGGCGCACAGTTTGAATTGAACCTGATGCCCGAGGAAAATATCTGCGATCTGGAAGCGCGCATAAAATCTTTTGACAACAAACTAAAACCCGTCTTGAAAAAACACGGCATAACCTTGCTCAACTACGGGGTGTCGCCTGTCTCCACGCATAAAAATATAAACATTATCCCCAAACGCCGCTACCACATCATGGCAAAATATCTTTGGGGAATTTTGTCCGACGTGATGATGCGCGAGACCGCCGGGGTTCAGGTTTGCGTTGATTTTAAAGACGAAGCCGACGCTATGCAAAAAATCTCGCTCGCAAACAAAATGTCGCCGTTTGTCTGTGCGATGTTTGCGAACTCACCCATCCGCGGCGGCGTTGACACAGGCTACAAATCATTCCGCGCGCTCAGCTGGCTCAACACAGACAACGACAGATGCGGGTTTGCACAGATTAACTCGTTCAAAGATTACGTGGATAAATTGCTGCAAACCCCGATGATTTACGTCAGCCGCGATAAAAACCCACGTGCCATAAACGGCAAAGTCAATTTTAAAAAATTCATGTCCTCCGGTTTTGAAGGGCTGGATGCGGAGTTTGATGATTTTCTGCTGCACGCGAACCTTTATTTTCCGGAAGTTCGCCTGCGCAACTACATTGAAATCCGCAACCACGACTGCTGCAGTGAGGATCTTGTTTATTCAATGCTCGCGCTCTACAAAGGGATTTTGTACAACAAAACCGCGCTTGAAGACGCGCAAGAGCTTTTGAGTGTCTTTAAACCCGCTGATATTGACGAGTTTCGCTACAACGTGCCAAGATGCGCGATGGATTTTACCCACAAAAAATATGAGGTAAAAGAGATTGCAAAAGAGCTCCTACTTATCGCCGAAAAACATCTGGGTGACGAGGCAAAGTATCTTGACCCGATAAAATCCTACACGATGGAAGGCATCTGCCCGGCAGACGTTATCTTGAAAAATTGGTACGGCGGCTGGAACAAAGACATCAACAACCTCATCTCATACGCACAAAAAATCTGATTATAAAGAATTTATTAAATGCAAAATGTTTCTGTTATAATTAATAAATAACGAGGTATGAGTCCATGCAAATAAATAATATAGATTTTAACTGTGACTTGGCGCAAGGCGGGCAGGATTTTGAACTCCTTGATTATGTCAGCTCGGTTAACATCTACACCGCCGGCAGCCCTGTCGTTATTGGCGAGTCTATTTTAAGAGCCAAAGAAAAAAATGTTGTTATCGGCGCACACGTCGGGCTTGATGAAATGGTTGATTTGATGAGTCCGGATGAGCTTGAAGCATCAATCATCTATCAGGTTGGCGCTCTGATGTCGTTTGCCCAAACAATGAACGCCGAAATTGAACACGTCCGGCCGCACGGAGAGCTCTACAAACTGGCGGCGCAGGATTTTGAGATCGCAAAAACAATCGCATCCGCCGTTAAAAAAGTTTCACAATGGCTTGTGTATTACGGCGCGGCAGGTGTTGTTATCCAACAGGTTGCAGCAGAGCTTAATATCCCGATTGCGCAGGAGGTTGCGCTTGAAAAAATGTACAACCTTGACGGGACAATTGATTACAACGCGCGCGATAACGAGAACGACGATATTATGGTAGCGCGTTTGAAAACATTGCTTGCGACATCGCAAGTATCCAACAATGTCGGCGAAAAAACCACGTTAAAAGCCGACACAATCCATTTTAAATCAAAAGAGCTGCTGGCAAAAGCCCGCGAGGTTATTGTGCCGCAGCCGGTAAATTACAACAAAGTTGCGGGGTGGTTATAATGAAAATGCCAAAAGACGCCGGGTGGTTGATTCCGGGATTACACATAAAACGCTGGTTCTTGCTGACGCTTTTCGGTACGGTGTTGATGACGCTCGGCGTGCTGATACTCTTTGATATCAGGCCGATTTATTACACAATGCAGTTTATACACGATGTCGCGGCCAATGTTTCTACCGAACTTATCGCGTTTTCGCTGGTGTGTTTCGGCGCGGCGATATTTTTCAAGTCGTGGCAGAAAACGAACCTTTCCATGCTCAACGGCACCGACGACCAAACCGTGCTGGAATCGCTTTACAGAACATACAAACTCAACCGCGGGCCAAATATCGTTGCAATAGGCGGCGGGACAGGGCTTTCTACGCTGTTAAAAGGGATTAAGCGCATAACCAACAATATTACAGCCATTGTAACCGTAGGTGACGACGGCGGAAGCTCAGGCAGATTGCGCGAGGAGATGGGGATTTTGCCGCCGGGTGATATAAGAAACTGTATCGCGGCGCTCGCAAAAGATGAGGATTTGGTCACAAACCTTTTCCAATACCGGTTCAAAACAGGCGAAGGCCTTGAAGGCCACAGTTTTGGGAACCTGTTTTTGACTGCGTTGTGCGCGATTACAGGTGATTTTCTAAGCGCAATCAAGGAAACATCAAACGTTCTATCCATCCGCGGGCGCGTGCTGCCGTCAACGCTTGACGATATGAAACTCGTTGCCGAGATGGAGGACGGCTCAATCGTGCGCGGGGAGTCCAACATACCGGAAGCAGGTGTCAAAATCAAGCGTATTTACACAGACCCTGCCGAGTGTGCACCGTTGAAAGATGTTATTAAAGCGCTCAAAGAAGCGGATTTGATAATCATTGGCCCCGGAAGCCTTTACACAAGCGTTATTCCGAACCTGCTTATCAAAGAGATTGTCAAGACCATCGCCGCGTCGCGCGCGAAAAAACTTTATGTCGCAAACATCATGACCCAACCCGGCGAAACCGACAACTACGCGCTTTCTGACCATATTAACGCGATACTTTCTCACGCGGGCAACAAAAATATTATGGAAACCGTGCTGATAAATAATTATCTGCCGGAAAATCTTGCGCAAAAATACGAGGAGCAAGACCAGTATCCGGTGAAAATGGATGTGGAAAACCTGCAAGGCTTGAAAGTGTTCTCACGAAAACTTATTGAAGAATCAAAAGACGGGCTTGTGAGGCACAGCTCAAACAAACTGGCAAGAGCCATTGACCTTTGGTACCGCAGGGGTAAAAAAGAGAGGTAAGCCGATGAAAATTAGAGACATCCAAAGCGCGGAAAAACTTTCTATGCTGACCGCTTACGATTATTCCACCGCAAAATATATTGACGAGGCCGGTGTGGACATGATTTTGGTCGGCGACAGCCTCGGGATGGTTGTTTTGGGGTATGACTCAACGGTGCAGGTCACGATGGATGAGATGAAAATCTTTACGCAGGCTGTGTGCCGCGGCGCAAAAAGAGCCTTCGTTGTTGCGGATATGCCGTTTATGAGCTACCACGCAGATTTGTCAGAGGGTGTAAAAAACGCGGCGCAGTTAATCAAGTGCGGCGCAAAAGCGGTAAAAATTGAGGGCGCAACCGACCATATTTTAAATGTTGTACGCCGCTGCGTTGAAAGCGGGGTGCCGGTGGTGGGCCATCTGGGGTTCACACCGCAGTTTGTTAACACGCTTGACGGGTACACCGTTCAAGGTAAGTCTTACGAGACAACGCTGGGGATTTTGCGGCAGGCCAAAGCGCTTGAAAACGCCGGCGCGTTCGCGGTTGTGCTGGAGATGGTACCGGAAGAAAGCGCCAAATATATAACGGAAAACCTTTGTATCCCGACGATTTCGTGCGGGGCGGGTCGCTATTGCACAGGCCAGGTGATGGTAAGCGACGATATGCTGGGCAAATATCCTGATTTTTGTCCGAAATTTGCGCGCCAGTACGGCAATATGCGCGAATTTATAACAGATTGCGCGCGCCGCTACGACGCGGACGTAAAATCCGGCAAATTCCCGGCCGACGATGAGATTTTTAGGTTAAGCGAGAATGAAGCCAAGCAATTAAGAAACGGAAAGGGGAAAATTTATGAGTATACAGGCAATAACAAGTAAATTATTTAGAAAAACTACGGATGTGCAAGCAATAAGCCATAAATTAATGCAAAAACCGTTAGAACGACTTAACGGTAAAGACGCAGCGAAAATAGTCAACGGCTGGGCAGCTCAAGACCCAAGAATTGCAAAGCGCCTGCAAACTGTCTATAATCAATCCAATGTTTCGGACGCGTTTATAACTAAACTGGCGCGTAAGCTGACAGCAGACTCCTCAGAAGGAGCGCACGAAAAAGTTGATTCAATGGATTTGATGTGGGCTATGGTTAACATTGTAGGCAAAATAAAAGGCCACTATCCTATAGATGGCGCGGATACAGTTGCCGATCTTTCAAAACGGGTTTTGGATCTGGTTGTGTAACCCGGCCTGCAAAAATATTTTATGATAAAATTACTTTATGTTAGTTAGCAAAATTAACGAGGTCAAAGAGCAAATCAAATCGTGGCGCGGCCAAACAATCGGGCTGGTGCCGACGATGGGTGCGCTGCACGACGGCCACAAATCGCTCATTGATGCGTCAGCTAAAATGTGCGACAAAACAGTCGTCTCAATCTTTGTCAACCCGACCCAGTTTGGCCCGAAAGAGGATTTTGACAAATACCCGCGTAATCTGGATACTGACCTTGAAATCTGCCGGCAGGCCGGTGCGGATCTAGTTTTTGCACCTGAGGTAAATGAGATGTACGCCGAATGCCCCGCCGTGACAATTGTGCCGCCGCGGCAGTACACAAACATCCTTTGCGGGAAGCTGCGCCCCGGACATTTTGACGGCGTTTGCACCGTCGTCACTAAACTTTTCAATATTGTCCGGCCGGATTTTGCCTTCTTCGGTGAAAAAGACCGCCAGCAGCTTATCATAATTAAAAAAATGACCGCGGATCTGAACATCCCCGTCCAAATCATCGCCTGCCCTATCGTGCGCGCCGAAAACGGGCTTGCGTTAAGCTCGCGTAACAAATATTTAAAAGTTCCCGACGCCCCGCTTTACAAAACCCTCTTTGATATAAAAATGTGCTACAATGACGGCATGACAGATATTAAAACTTTGAGCAAGGGGGTAAGTGGGGCAAATGGGCTGGAGTACCTGGAATTTCGCGATAAAGATGATTTAAGCCTGAAAGAAATTGCCGACGACAACACGGTTGTTTTTGCGGCCGTAAAAATAGACGGCGTAAGGCTGATTGACAACATGGAGCTTGGCTAGACGATGGTGCGGTTTTTGCAAAAAATCCTGAAACTTTTTGTTAATATGGTTTTTCTTGTCCAAATAGCGCTTTCCATCACGGTTTTTGTCGTGACGGTCTACTGGTTTATGGATATTTTGGGCTGGAGATATTTTGATTTTGCAAAACCCATCGCAGATCTTGCATCAACGCTTGTCGGTGTTTTTCTGCCGAAAAATTCAGCCGGGGCAGGGCTTTCGGGTATTGAGCTGAACCTGTTGTATTTTGACATCATCGCGTTAACGCTTGTGTACCTTGGCGACAAGCTGAAAGTCAGGATATATCTTGATATGAAACGACTTGACGACCGGCAGGAAAACAGCCGCGTGAAGGACGAATCCCGATTCAACGACCAGTTGCGCAAGGATTACGATAATACCGTCAAGGATGCGAAAAATATCGCCGTGCTTATTGAGTTTGGCCTGAAATTGGCATATGCGGACATGTATTATCAAGACAATCTGTCCGAAAAACTCCACGAACGCGAGGAATATGTGCTGAACGAGTTTTGTAAAGAAATCGGTAAAAGTTACCGCTGTCAAAGGCGTGCAAACAAAATTTTTATCGTTGATGAGTACGTCAATACGGACAAATTGCTCGCCGATATTGAAAAAGTTACGGAGAAATTCAGGCTTGTTTTGGGCGAGCAAAAATGGCTTTTGGACAAATTTGTCAGTATTGAAAATTACGATAAACTCACACGCGAGGTTTATACCGCGCTTGAGGGGCTGTTAAATTTGCATCTGGTTAATAAAATTGTTTGCTATCCGGGGTTTGCCCTGCGTTATGGAATGGAGCCGCAGCGTATGTTTGCAACCGTTATTGTCGGCAACTACCAGCAAGATGTCTGGGAACTGGTTAAGACGGCCTGAGCCCGCGCAGATAAGGGGTTTGCGGCAAGCTGTGTAATCTTTTTTAATAAAGTGCTTGCTTTTTAATTTTGTTCTTGGTATGATTTTCTCAACCGCAGACAGTTGGCGGCCGCAAGGCCTTAAAAACAGCCAATCGAGGTTACACACTAAGCCGAATTTTTGTGTAGTTTCACGCGGGAACTTATTTACACAATGAGGTGGAAAAAATGGCTAACAAAGCTTTTAAATCAGACAAAATAGAGCTGCTGAAATCAAAACTTGACAAGGCGCAAGTGGCGCTCGTGAGCGATTACAAAGGGTATTCCGTTGAGGAAATCACAAATCTTCGCCGCGCGCTCCAAAAAGACGGCGGCGACTATATGGTCACAAAAAATACGCTTGCAAAAATCGCCGTGAAAGGGACGGACTTTGAGGTGCTGACAGAATCGTTCAAAGGCCCAATCGCTCTGGCGTTCGGGTTTAACGATCAGGTTAGTCCCGCAAAAGTACTGGCGAATTTTATCAAAGAAACCAAAAAAGGCGAAATCCTCGGCGCGGCGCTTGACGGTAAATTGCTTACCGCACAAGAGGCGCAAGCGCTCTCAAAACTGCCTTCAAAAGAAGAACTTATCGCGAAACTGCTCGGTTCAATGAACTCACCTGCATCAGGTATCGTCGGTTCAATGAACGCGGTTATGTCATCATTGACAAGAGCCGTTGCGGCAGTCAGAGACCAAAAAGCAGCTTAATACAAGAATTACAATAACAAAAGGAGAAAATAAAATGAGTAACGTAACATCAATCTTGGAATCAATCGAAAAACTGACTTTGCTGGAAGCATCAGAGTTGGTAAAAGCAATGGAAGAAAAATTCGGCGTATCAGCGGCGGCACCGGTTGCGGTGGCAGCGGCTCCTGCGGCAGGCGGCGGCGATGCAGCTGCAGCTGACGCGGGCTCAACCGACGTAACAATCGTCCTTGCTTCAGCAGGCGCTAACAAAATCGCTGTATTGAAAGAAGTCAGAACAATCACAGGCTTGGGCTTGAAAGAAGCAAAAGACCTCGTTGA